>Ga0214919_10001140_pt1 | contig 44550 bp, 42 predicted proteins | sample LL1503_MetaG_FD_177994 | JGI IMG/M metagenome (GOLD analysis project Ga0214919, IMG submission 177994) | Freshwater microbial communities from Lake Lanier, Atlanta, Georgia, United States - LL-1503 | ecosystem: Environmental > Aquatic > Freshwater > Lake | place: USA: Georgia | collected... | reverse complement strand
AAACGCACTATACTTATTAATTTTATCCTCAAAAGTTTCTTTTTTTGGGCTAACAGGTTTAATATTAGTAATACGACAACAATTATCACAATTATTACAATTATCAGCCATATATTTCTCACCAAAATAATCTAAAATATATTTGCGCCTGCACTCATTATTATATGCAAAGTTCTTGACGCGTTTTAAATGTCCACTCTTTACTCTATATAAATTAGGATCGTTACATTCTTTCTTCAACATATATTCACCAATTACAATTTTAGAATAATCAAAATATAATATAGTTTCACATTGTAATCCATCTCTACCACCACGTCCAATTTGTTGATAATATTCTTCCAATGATGATGGAGCACCAATTACAAGTACACATCTAACTGTCTGGTCGATACCCATACCAAAAGCAATTGTTACAATAATAATTTTAATCATTCCACTTGCGAATTTAGTCTGCACATCTTCTCTAGCGTTTTTTGATAAACCAGCGTGATACGCACTTGCAATATTATCACCGAATGTTTTATTAATATCATTTGCTAATTCTTCGGTATCTTTCCTGGAATTAATATAGACAATAATTTTTTCATTATTATATTTTTTAATATATGGAATTACTAATTTATCTTTTTTAATTAGTTTCTTCCCAATTTTAGGAATATCAAGCACTTTTATGTATAGATTCGGTCTATCAAATGATGCTCTGATAACATTAGGTTCATTCATTCCTAACATCATACTAATATCAGTACATACATTCATAGTAGCAGTAGCAGTTACTGCCAAAATGGGAATATGAGGAAATTTATCTCGAAACATTTTAATTTTAGTATATTCAGGACGAAAGTCATGACCCCAAGCACTTGTACAATGAGATTCATCAACTGCCAAAAACCCTAGTGAATTATTTTGAATTAACAGTTCTGCTAAATCCATGCCATCTGATTTAATAAGATATTCGGGACTCATATAAACAATCTTAATTTTCTTATTAATAATAAGTTCTATCTCTTTGTCCTTGTTTTTGTTATTACTATGAAGTGCAGCACACGGAATATTCATTTTAGTTAATTTATCTTTTTGGTCATCCATCAAAGATATTAAGGGACTTATGATAAATATAATTTTACGTGTTACTAATGGGGGGATAAGATAACACATCGACTTGCCATACCCAGTTGGAAGAAGACCTATCGTATCATTCCCACTTAACAATGAATTAATAACCTCAAATTGCTTATCTTTGAGTTTATCTATCTTCCAATATTTATCTAAATATTTTTGAGCTTTTTCTGGCCATAACATTAATAAATTATCATAATATAATAATAATTTATTGATTTTTCAATTCTTTTACAATTTAGATGTAGTATATTTTACCTATAAAAATTGATCACTTGGAACAAAGTTCAATAGTACTAAATAATAAAAAAAATTGATTATTCGTCTATTTATTGTTATTTTCTTTATGTTTTTAATGCCCAAGAAAAGTGTTAAATCTGAATCTGTTGTTGAAGTGTCCACCAAGGAAGTAATTTCTGAAGTACCTGTAGAAACTACTAAAAAGACCAAGTCTAAGAAGGTAGAGGCTCCTGTAGAGGCTCCTGTAGAGGCTCCTGTAGAGGCTCCTGAAGAAACTCCCAAGAAATCAAAAGGTAAGAAAGTTGAAGCTGTTCCTGAAGATGTACCTGAAGAAACTCCCAAGAAATCAAAAGGTAAGAAAGTTGAAGCTGTTCCTGAAGATGTACCTGAAGAAACTCCTAAGAAATCAAAAGGCAAGAAAGTTGAAGATGTACCTGAAGATGTCCCTGAAGAAACTCTCAAGAAATCAAAAGGCAAGAAAGTTGAAGATGTACCTGAAGATGTCCCTGAAGAAACTCCTAAGAAATCAAAAGGCAAGAAAGTTGAAGATGTACCTGAAGAAACTCCTAAGAAATCAAAAGGCAAGAAAGTTGAAGAAGATGTTCCTAAAGAACCTTCTAAGAAATCAAAAGCTAAGAAGGTTGAAGAAACATCTGTAGAAACAGTTCTAGATGATGATGAAGTAAAGCCAGAACATATGAAAATTTTAGATGAAAAGAAAGCTCGATGGTCTAAAATTACAGCTCAAATTACTGCACTTGATTCAGAACGTGTCAAGTTAGAAGCAGAACAAAAAGAATTAATTGTTGAACTACGAGATTTGCTTAGTAAATTTGATAAAGAAGATACTAAACTATACAATCTTGAAGAAGCAACAAAAATTCAAAAGAATAAAACAGTTAAACCTGACCTTATCGTAGCTGAACAAGATTCTGATAGTGATAAGTCAGGGTCTGATTCAGAATCAGATTCTGATAAGAAGACACTCACATTAAAAAAAGTGAATAAACCATCTGGAAAGTCACTCAAGTTAAAGAAGCCAGACTCTGATTCAGAATCTGATGAAGATTAATTTGTTATAATAATATTTTTTTATAATTATATAGTATTATAAATATCATATTCATTTATTTCTTTAGTTTCATTGTTAATAACCTTACTATGATTATCAATAATAACTAATGGAGGTGGTGATTCGGGTGCAGGTTCTACGGCAACTTTTGTTGGTTTAACTCGACCAATAATTTCAGGTAATTCAATTTTCTCCCATGCTTTTTTATTCTCATTATTAAGGTGATGATTAGTATTATTACATATTTTGCAACAACTACACATACTACAACCCCAAGGAAAGCAAAAGCATTCAAAACAACACATCTCAAATTCATTTAGATTATCATCAAATTGTCCTGTTTCAATCATATTAGTAAACCATCTAATAATATCTGTAGGAAGAATTGGTGACATTTCAATTAATCGGTCATATTCTTCCGCACTTGATTTAATAAAATCTTTTGCTTTAAGACGGTCAGATCGTGGTTTAGCTAATTCAATTTGAACCTTTCTCGTAAATTTATCCCACGAAAAACTAAGAAAACGATGCGATTCCATTTTCTGAGCAACCCCCATATAGGTAGCAATAGTTGCAAGGATACCTGCAAAAATATTTAATGAACCAAAACCAAACAGAATATATTGAGACATACTACCTAGGCTACCAGATGCAAAATTACCCGTTCCTGTAATAGTAGAAATAATAATTACAGGAATATTAAACCATGCATTTAAACACCAGAATCTTCTATATGCACGTTCATGCATCATTTTAAAACATAGAGCTTTATCAGCCCATTTTCTTAGGATATCTTCTTGTTCATCCTTCCAAGCATAATCCTTCTCTTGGTCCTCTTTTTTATCATTCTCATTACTCATTAATTTAAATAAATAACTATTTTTTAAGTTAATTCAATTTATTTACTGCAATAAAAGGCCTTCTCGATTTCTGTACTTGAATAAAAGAATCCTATCAATTTAATATGATAATTTAAAATTTCAGTTATCTCAAGTTCTAATTCTTGTAAATCTTTGATTCTTTCATCTTTGACCCATCCCAATCTGTTATTAGATTTTTTTAATAATAATATATCTTCTGATAGTTTACGATAATCTTTTAATAAGAAATCAAAATTAGTTATAGTTATTTCATCCATCTTTTTACGGTCATCTATTTTACTCCATATATAATTAAGGTCTTTTAAAAACTTTATTTTTTTTATTTTAATTGAACTATTTAAATAGAATAATGAATTATCTAAAATAGATTTATAAAATAATATGTCATCTTTTCTTTGATTACCTAATAATTTATTGAGATTAATTTTAATTTCGGTAATTTGTTCAATATTAGAAATACATTTTGATTCTGTTTCTAAATAATTATTAAATTTATGTTCCCATTCTGATATATTTTTATCAGCGCATTCCATTAATAGAATTTAGAAAAAAGTTTATTATAATTTAACGAATAAAATATATTATAATATAATATAATGAATAATTTCTTGCCAGCAAATGAATGGTGTTGTGATAAAATAATAGAACCATTATATCGAGATATTAAATATAAAGATTATTTTGAACCAATTAAGAGATTCTCAAAAGAAAATAATAGTATATTTGATAATATTATTAAAAAAGAAATAATAGATGATACTGTTATGATGTATTATATTAAATCATCAACTGATATATCTATTATAATGTTAAGCCCACAAGCATTAAAACAAGAAAATACCCTTAAAAAAGTAATGAAAATAATAGAGGAAAATGGGGATATTCATTATATAAAAGAGTTAACTCTTTCGTATTACGCAGAGTTAAATTTAATTTATCAATTATATGCTCAAGAAAAAAGAATGAAGACAATTAGTACTATAATGTATAAGGCAGAACGTTTAGGGTTTGTTAATGATGGTATGAAGAGACCAATTAAGATAATAGTTTATACCCATAAAAATAAAGATAAACCAATAAATGGGTCATCGTCTGTTTTTAAACAAGAATTGCGAGAATATTTTACTAATGAGGATATTAAAGTAACAAAATTTAAAGAAAATGATGATAGATATCCAAGAGGTTATGATTATATTCATATATCAGATACAATAAATCAAGCATATGAATATTCAGGTATATTTTTAAATGAAAATTCTCTAAAATTCTTAGAAAGACAACATTCTTGGAAAATGATGGAAATGAATAAATCAATGAAAATATTTAATAAAATTAAAAAATTTTTTTATAATTATTCACAAATGGAATTAGAAAAATTATTAATTTTTAGTTCAGGGGTATTATATACATATGGTATAAGAGAAGCTAATGATTTAGATTGTATTCTATTAGAAAGTGATAAAATAAAACCTGAATTAATAGAAAATATAAATAAAGAGGGTATGGATATATCTTATAAGGGTACTAAAGAATATAATAGTGAATGGGAATCAGAATTGAATAACCGTGCTAGAATATTTGGAGCAAAAGATTATAATGAATTAATATTAAATCCAAAATATTATTATTATTTTATGGGAGTAAAAATATTAAGGTTGAAATATGATGTTATTTTACGATTAAAAAGAATGAGACCCGCTCAATTTACCGATTTATTAGTAATAAGACAAATGTTTAATCTTAATTATAAATTAGAAATACCAAAAGTATCAAAGGTTTATAACGAAAGTACCAAACAAGATGAAACTACAAATGTTGATAGGAAAAAATATTTAGAAACAATTCAGTTTTATCTTAAAATGAGATATTACATTAAATTATCTACAGAGCAAATTGAAGAATGGATTAAAATGACATATGTAGAAGAAAAAGATAATGATATTAGTATAACGGAACAATCAGCAGGAGCTGACAATATGTTTAACCTATTAGAGAATATTGCAGATAAAAAATATGTTTATCCAACTCAAGAAGAACTATTATCAATGGGATATGGTCCACAAGTTAAAATATATAGTTCAGATAAACCATATTTATATCCAGGTGAAGATTTTAGTAAATTATCAGTTGAAAAGTTTTGTAATAATACAAAATCAGAATTTAAACCAAAATATAAATCAATACGAGTTGCTTCATTTAATTTACATAATTTTATTAGTAGATGCAACCAAGGGTTAGCTCCCTTATTCGGAACTGTATTAAACCCTTTTGAAAAAGCACGAGATATAAAACAATTTATTAATTTATTTAAGAAAGTAGATGCTGATGTATTATGTTTACAAGAACTTGTTCCTATAACAAATGAAATAATAACTGAGGATATAACAGATTTAAAAAAGATAAGGTCTGACTTTAATTTTGATTATTTTAATAAATTAATGGCAGATTTAGGTTACATTTATAAAGTGATAGGGTCAACCCAAAATGGAAAATTTTATGATATAGAAAATAGAGATTATTATTTTTTAGCAAATGGTATATATAGTAAAATAAAATTAGAAAATGAACAAATATATGGATATAAATATTTAAATAGAAATATTATTAAAGCTTCTGTTATATTTAATAATAAGAAAGTCGATATATATAATATACATATGGAATATTTTATAACAAATAATATGATATTAAAAGATATAGGTATTACTACCGACCAAGTTACAAGATCGTTCATAGATATGTCTGATTTATTAAAAAGTTCTGTAGATGATATTATTGTGTGCGGTGATTTTAATATTGATATATATATGAAAAAAAATAGCAAAAGGTATGATAATTGGGAAAGTAAAACAAAATATATTAGAGATAATTTTAATTCTGCGAGCAAAATAGTTATACCAACAAATTTTGCTCAAAATGAAAAGACCGATTTCATTTTATTAAATAAAAATAGCAATATTAAATCAATATATTCATATACCGTTTTCACACCTATATCAGACCATTATCTATTATTTTCTGATTTTATATAATATTATTATTTATCTTTAAGGTCGTCTAATAAAAAATAACTTAATGCAGATGATCCATTATAATGTAATACTTTTTTATTTTTATGAAAATATTTTAATCTTAAATAATCAAATTTATGTTCTCTAGCTTTAACAAAATTATCAATATCATAAAAATTATGTGGTAATACAAGTTCCTTAGATAAAAATAATAATTTATTATTTTGACTATTGTTATCTTTATTAAAAAATATACTATTACACATAACAGTATTTAATTTGCCAATAACATTAATGTTCTTATTAAAGTCATTAGTACCTAATACTATTATATCATCATCAAGTTTGATTTTTTTATTATTAACAATATAATCACCTATAAATAATTTATTTTTTATAATAAAATCATATTTATTATACATTATATCGTGTGTTTTTATTTTAAATTTATTATTCGTATATTTGATTTGTATTACAAAGTTATGATTTTCATAATATGAATATTTTTTATCATTATAAGGCAAGTATTTATTTATATTTTTTGGGAAGGGTAAACATTCATCAACTGATTTAAATTTTTCAAAATAACAAGAAAAATATATATCTACATCAATAATTCTTTTTTGATTCTTTATTAATTTAGTAATTTTCATAATATCAAAAACTTTTAATAATTCTAAATATTCATCCCATTCCTTAATACAATAATAAAAATTAAGAATTAATGCAAGTTCTCTACAATCGCCATAATTTATAAGTGATGTAATTAAATTTGTTTTCATATTATTATAATCATATATACCATAACTTTTCATTAGGGCAAGTCTATTATAATAATAGTGTTTATTTGGATGCATTAATTGAGGTACTTGGAAATATACTTTTAATACTTTTAAAATGTTATGTGGGTTAGATTCTATTATTTTATTCATTATATTAATATCAGATTGATTAATAAAATAATCTTTCACTGTTTTTTTATTACCACAAAACACTTTATTAAAATTAAATTTTTGATTAAATCCTCTTAAATTTACTGTTTTCTCAAATAAATTTGTTAGGTTTTGGTTATATTCACTTTTATTGGTATTAGTTTGTGGTTTTAATTTTTTTATAAAATTATTTATAATAGTTTTTTCTTTATCAGAATAAAATTCATAATATTTTATAGTATCATTCATTCTATCTTTAATATTAACTTTAATTGGATAATAAAGAGATAAATCCAGCTTGCTGCTACTAATGCTCTTTGATATATTATATACTAATAAATGAACAATATAATCATAACTTTCATAACCACCTATCATACAACAAGTAAAAAAAATAAAAAGTAAATATTCATCAGTATTATTATAATCATCTAAAATATTAATAAGTTGATTATTAGATATAATAATTTTATTATAATTAACCATAATTTATTATAATATAGTATAAAAAATAGTATTATTAAATTAATATTACTATTTATTTGCCAATTGTGTAATTAATCAACATCATATTATTAAATGTTTGACTAATTTCTATATACACTGTATCATTTAAGAAAACATTTGTAGATAAATTATGGTCAATCATATGTTTTATAACAATTGGTTTATCAGGAGAATTAATATCAATTATTGTTAATTTAAATTTTTCAATAGCATTATACATAATATTATCTTCTAAGGTTAGTAAACTACCTATAGTATGTTTCATTAATTTCCTAATTATATTGCTTTCATTCATATTATTTTTTAAAACTAATTCAAAAATGAAAATTTGCGAGTCGTCTTCAACTGTACGATAGGTGTATTTTGATTGTTCAGATTTCTTTTTAGAAATATTATAATTTATTTCATAATTATAACTCATATCTTATAATTACTAAATATTTTATTTTTAAAAATAAATTGAAACGATCCTTTAAAAGTTTTTTAACTTGGAGGTGATGCGAATATCTTATTATTATCAAGACCTGTATAAAAACAACAACACATTGCATATCCCATATTATTTTTTGTAAATTCAATATATAGGTTTTCACTGCGTTGTGTAGAATTAGAATATTCTTTATCTATTTCTCCTTCAATATTATAATTTAATGGTAATTCGGAGGGGAAAATACTAACTTTAGCCTCATATGTATCAATACTATTTAATTTTATATTATCATCAAGAGTAATAAGATGAGAATATTTTGTATTCTCTATTTTTCTAAAAATTTTATTTTTAATATTTTCTCCATTAATGCTCAATTCAAATAAATATTTATTATTATCATTATTGGAATCAGAGAATCCATGTGTACTTTTAGCATATTTAATAGGTACAGGTTTTGATTTATTATTTAAGTTGATAACAATATCTGACATCTATTATAATATTAGAATATATTTTTTAAACTATTTTATAACTCGCTATAAAAAAATTATTAAATTTTTTTTCAATTATAATTTAAGTAATGAATAATATTTCATGTCATTTAATAGGTTTAAATCCATATAATAAGAAAGAATTAGTTGATACGATACCAAAAACAATATTTAATGTTATTGATTTGGATACTATTAATATGGAAATTTTAAAAACACCAGAAATAGATAAAATGTATAAACAATATATGAAATTAAAAGAAGATAAAAATGATAAATTTAAAGAAGTTGATAAAAAAATGAGTATATACTGGGAAAATAATTTTATTGATATGATTCAAGACCAGGTTAAGCCTAAAAAAATAAATATATTGATTGGACAAAATAATCATTATAAAAGCCTTGCTAAAAAAGTACCAATTGAATGTACTAACAAATTTATTATTAAATCAACTGATACCGACACCGAAATAAAATCTTGGATAAAATATAACTTGGATACTTATCAAGAAGATATTATAAATGGTAATTTTCCATTAGAATATATTAATTATGAACAATTACATAAAAAAAGAAATGCAATTGAAACTACATATAAGAAAATTGGTTATATTGAAAAAAGTTTGGATCAGGTTAAAACAATGTTAGATTTGCTTGAAAAAACTAAAAAAACAAAAGGTAATGAATTATGGATTAGTATGAAAGAACCATATAATGTTAATTCCCTGATTCATCCTAAAAATAATAATATGATAATCGCATATAATGACCCAACTAATGCAATCTTATCATCTATGAATATAGATAGCACTATGATGGAAACCATCAAGATAAGTAATCCGAAGAAATTAAAAACAAGACGATTTGTTTATATGGTAGATAGTAATACTTTTATATCAGAAGATAATAATAAATTTTTCTCACAAGTTCCCGTTAAAATATTAGCTAAACAAAAAATAGATAGTGTATATGACTTTCTAATAAATGACATATAAAAGAAAATTAATATTTATTTTTATATATGTCAGATTCTAATTTATATGTTAATGAAAAACTAACTACTGAACAAAACGAACTGTTTAAATGCGCAGTTATAAATGTGGATAATAGTTCTATAATTAATTCGGTAGATTGGAGAGACCCAGAATATTCAAGGAAAGTTCTAGACCTAGATTTAGTTTCTTATGTAGATATTAACACAGATACCTTTGTTAAAGTAATCGCAAATGGATTAAATGTAGAGAGATATAATATAGAAGGTCTACCAATTAAAACTGAAACAATAGCAGATTATTATTCTCCTACAGTTACTAATACTTATAAACCAAGTTATGTTTATGATATGTCTTATGTTGATTTTTCAAATTATGAAGAGATGATGAATGAAAAAAATATGAATCATCTGGCTAATTTATTTAGTGTTAATGGAGATATTATTTATTCAAATGCTGTTATATTTAAAAATCGTATTGAATCTCAGTCTGATTCAATGGTAATGGATATTATTACAAAAGATGATTTAAAAACTATACTTTATAATAAGGTTCATACTTTGATTGTAACATGGGATGAAGAATGGAAAGAACAACGTGTAGTAGGAGATTTACATAATTTTGCTAATGATTTTTTTGATAATGAGAAAATTTACAAAGTTGAATTTACATTTTTAAAATACAATATTAATATTTGGTATACAATGATTGATGGTGGTAGTATGACATTGTTAGGAAAACTATTAAAAAGACCATTTGAAAAGTGTATTATATTTACAATGAATACACACGATTGTAGAGGAAGTCTATCATTAGATGAAGTTAATAAAATTATAGCATTATCAAAAGTACTGCCAAATTTTAATGTACCATCAGAATATAATCAAGAGACAACTGATAATATTGGTCGGAAAATAGTATGGAATAAATATAAATTATTAGACAGACTATATTATATGAAATGTGAGTTAGAAAGTAATAATAAATAATTTATAATATACTAATAATGGAAGAATTTGATTTAAATTTTGATACTAATATAGGTACATCTGTTTCTAAATTAAAAAATAATATAGATAATAATTCTGAATCTGAAATAGACTATGATAAAATTTTAGATAAATTGGATACCACTGAAACAAATGATATTAAAATAAATACTAAATCGAATGAACAACCTAATAATATTAATATGAATCATTTTGCTAAAAAATTAGAAAATAAATTAGATAATATAAAAAAAGAAAGAAATTTAGAAATGTTTGCAGATATAAAACGACCTTCTACTAAAATGAATGTGGATACTATCAAATTTGCACATAAAGAATTAAAACCTCCTGTTCCTATTAAGAAATCTGTAGAAGAATTATCAAATAAATTTGAGCATAAAGATATTATTATTTATATTGTATTATTTATTATATTGAATAGTAAAATATTAATTGAATTAATTTATGATAAAATATCAATCACAAGAGAAAATCCTTATCCAAATCTAATTATTAGAGCGATAGTATTTGGAGTTCTCTTATTTTTAATTAAAAAATTAAAATTAAACTCATAATTATGACATTATAAATATCTAAATATTTATAATGGCAAATAAACCAGACAAGTATGGTGATGATAGTTCACATGAACCTTGGATAGATAATAATATTTTCTTCCCAATTGCTACTGAATTAGTTGACCCATTACATCATATGGGATTAACACCAAATAATGTAACAATTCTTAGTACAATGTTCACTTTTATTTCAATTTATTTTCTCCATATTGGAAATAATTATTATGCTGCAGCATCTTATTGTTTTGGTTACATATTAGATTGTGTAGATGGACGTATGGCTAGAAAATATTCAATGGGTAGTGATGTGGGGATGGCACTTGATGCTACTTCTGACACAGTTTCTAATATTGCTCTATTTGCTTATCTCATTTATACCAATAAGATGAATGTTGAGCTATTTATAGTATTAATAGTTTTATCTGTTTTAATATCATTAGCATATGGATTAAATGAAGCAATATCAACCCATAAATTAACAGGTAGTGATAACTTTTATAAACGTAGGGTTGATCAATTAAAGGATAAAAAGGATAATAGATTATTATATGATATGTTTTTGGATGTAACTAATTCCAGTTATAAGACTTATAAATCTTTCTTTCCTGAATATGATGAAGAGAAGATTCATTATTGGTTATCTACATTAAAAGAATTTGGACCGGGAACATATTGCGCATTAGTTACAGTTATGTTACTTTGTATTGGTAAAAAATAATTATTTTTTTTGTAATAATAATTTTAGGTTTAAGTATTTTCTTTTATATTTTAAATATTTTTTAAGTTCTAATGGATTAATATCATTTTCATCTTTAGTTTCAGCTTCATTTGGTCTCTTATTTCTTTCTTCCTTAAAACTTTTATCAGAAATAAATGAACCTACTGACTCGTATGAATTTATAGACCTTAAAGATGAAGTAGATGGGAAAGATGGAGTAGATTGACCAGATGAAGTAGATGGGAAAGATGGAGTAGATTGACCAGATATAGGTGTAAGAGATGAATTCATATATATATTATTTAATAAATCTATTATATATTCATTACTTTTAGTTCTTATTCTTTTTATCATATATAATAATTTCTCAGCAGATGGTCTATCAGTATTTTTATATGAACACATACAATTTAATAAATTTTTTATTTCTTTTGATGCCATTGTTAATTTTTCTTTAATTTCTTTTATTTCGCAAAATAAGGTATCCTTAAACTCTTTTGGAAATGTTTTACCCAATGATTTAAAAGATATATAGTTATTTGATAATAATTGATAACATACTATGCCTATAGCATAGATATCTACTTTAGTACCATATACATCACTATGCATATATGGAATTTCAGGAGGGATATATCCAAATGTTCCAGAATTGAAAGGACCTGCTAATTTAATTTCATTATCATTTTTTGTTTCAAAAAATCTTGAGACACCAAAATCACCTAATACGAGGTTCCAATCTTTAGTTAAAAAACAGTTTAATTCTTTTATATCAAAATGTGCTATATTTCTACTATGTATATATTTTACAGCATTTACTAATTGTTCCAAAAAATATAATACAATTTCTTCCCAATTTTCAAATGAAGATATTTCATTTTTGAATATAAAATCAAAGTAAGATTTATATAAAATTATTTTACTTAAATCACCTTTTTCATAATAAGTTGAAAATATAATAGGTAAACCAGAATTAACAGTATTTTCACATAATTCGGCATATGTTTCACCATTATATAATTTAATTACATTAGGATTTTCATTAGTATTAAGGCACTTTATTTTATTACATTCTTCTAATTGTAATACAGAGCTTAAATCTTTAGATTTATTATTTTTAATTTCTTTACCGACAACTTTAATTGCACGATTGTCATTGAATTCATATAGATTTACAGTTGCATAATTACCTTCCCCAATTATTTTAGGATTTCTTAATATATTTTTTTTTATTTGTGTTTTATTAGACATTATAAATATGATATAAAAAAATTTAATCTATAAATTAATGATTGAGATTTATAACAGTATTGCAATACTAGCGTCATCAGCCGAACTACCAAATCGAGTCTTCCAATTATTATTTGCATCTGTTGTAATCTTTCCTGAGGCAGATTCTAAGGATTCGTATGATGCAATAGTATCAATAATATACCCTGGAAGTACGGCTCTTTCAAATACATCTGTTATCCCATCACTCATAATTGCAACAAACTCGGTATTGCCAAGAATGGTCGAGCTGACATGAGGAGTACATGTCATTCCATGGGGTACATACTTGAAATCAGCGAGTGCACGAGACACCGAAACATTTCCTGCTGTAGAAACCAAATAAGTCTGAGGGTCATAGTCAACTGTAGTGGGTGAACACCCCATTCTCCACAGAACACCGTGATTCTCATAACGAGGGTTCTTCATTAACATACCCTCATTTTTTGGGTCCACAATAAAGATGCGAGTAGTATTAGGCTTCCGAGTCATATAAACTGGAGACATTGCTTGTGGTCCAAAATGATGTAGACGAGTTGCCTCGTCCAGATTGTCCGGTCTATGGTCTACTGAAATAGTATGACCGGTACGAGTCACTTTGTCAATAACATAAATTGGGGAATCGCCAACATTTGCGTGAATCAGACGACTCTTTGTTCCATCCGCATTAACAAAACACAAAGCAACCGATGCAGTAGAACCACCGAGCGAATCCTGAAAGCGTCTATGAATATCCTCAAATAGTTGAGTAAACTCAAGAGTCCAAGTTGCATCAGTGCGTTCAATCCAGGTATGATTAACATGTTGAAAATATTCGTGAGTCATATCACGAGCAGTAGTAGCTACAACTTCACCGTTAATACCGTGACCATCCCAAACTGCGACGATGGCAAGAGTAGTATCTGTTTCAGGAACAGGGAACATAACAGCGAGTGTACGATCCTGACAGGAAGACCCATCAGTTGTATAAGAAGAACATTTGATAATAAAGTCAGACATTAAAATTTATATTTAATAATATATTATGGTTTAAATTTTCAATTTTTTATTATTGAATATAATGAAATAGCGAACAATGTTTTTGAGATAATAAACAAATAATATTAAAACAAATACATTCTATTCACCTTTCTTGGAATATGAGGATGATAATCAATAATTTCATCCCAATCATTTTGTAATGGATATTCAAATTCTTTCTTATATTTCATATAAACTATTTCAGGAACCTTATTCTTATTTTTATATAAGCTTCTATATAGATTCAAATGATAGGATAAATCATATGATGTATTTACCATTATATATTTAGTTGTATAATCGTATTTACTAGCCAGTTCTTTTAATTTATTCCTTGAAATATTATTACTATAGAGACCTTCTATAATAGTATGTTCACCATTTTTTAAGCTCTCTTCTAATTTTTTATCAAATTTATTTCCAAAATTATCTCTAGAAATAATAGCTGTTTTATCATTTGCTAATTTATTCGCCAGATGACTTTTACCAGAACCTGGATAACCACTAATTACTACCATGACTTTTTTTTGAGGACTAATATTAATTTTGGTATTCTTTGAGTTATTATTTAATTGATACCCTCTTATATTATAACTACCGCTAGATTGATTTAGGAAATATTCTTCTGGTGTCATAAATTTTATACCTATGTTTCTAGCAAATTTCAAATCAGTATCATATTTATCAGATTTCCGTCCAGCCATATCTCCAACATAAAAACTATTTTCTTTTTTAATATCAAGACTTTCTTTTTCTAGAAGGTATTCATACATTCCAATACGAGGTTTCCTATAATTATCATCTTCTAGTGCTGCAATAAATATAAAATCAATCCCTAATTTAGTGTGGATACTATCTATTTTTTTAAGGAACTCGTCATCGCTATATTTTTGGCGAGGTGTTTTTTTTTGATTTGAAAATATGGCAATAAGATGGTCTGAAGATAGTTTCTCTAATTTAGATTTAATAGAAGAAAACGGCATTAATTCCCAATCATTTAAATTTTTAGGAAATACATTACCAGATTTGGGTCTTATAATTGTATGGTCTAAATCGAAACTAGCCATTTTAACCATTTTGGAAATATTAGCAGTATAATAGTTTTTGTATAATAGCATTAATTATAATAATTATAGATTTTTAATTATTAAAAATCAATATTTTGATATAAAAAGTACGTAAAATATATTTTTAATAATGAAGATTGCTATGTTTGATTCACAATGGGAGTATACACTTGAGACTCCTTATATGGAACCACTTGGGGGGACTCAAAGTGCAATATGTTATTTTCTAGAAGAAATGAAAAATAGAAATCACGATATATATTTTTTTAACAAATGTACTAATATTGAAACATATAAAGGTGTTCCTCATATTCCAGCATCCAATTACAAAGAATATATTAGTATGAATAACTTGAGTTTTGATATTGTTATTGTTAGTTGTCTTGCTAATGAGTTGTTAGAACTGAAATCAAATCTTGGTGGAACTACTTTGTATTGTCTTTGGACAGGTCATGATATTGACCAACAACCATCTAAATTATTGAAAGATGATAAAGTAAAATCTATGGTTGATATGTATATTTTTGTAAGTGATTGGCAAAGAATGAGATATGTAAAAGAATATAATATTAATTACAGTAAAACATATATTATGAGAAATGGTATTGGTAAACCATTTGAAAAATATCTTACTCTCCCTATTAACAAACGTCCAAATTCAATGACATATTGTTCAATTCCATGGCGAGGTTTAGAATTGATGGTTCCTATTTTCAAATCAATAAAAACAAAAAATAAAGATGCTACATTTAATATTTATTCTGGAATGAATATTTATAAACAAGAAGAAACGCAAAATACTACTAGTAAATATGAGGAATTTAAAACAATGGAAGGTGTCGTATACTCATATGGAGTCAGTCAAGAGAAATTGGCAAGTGAAATAAGTCAAATCGAGTATCTTAGTTATCCAAATACTTTTCAAGAAACAAGTTGTATCACTGCATTACAGGCAATGGCAACAGGTTGTTTGGTAGTAACATCTGATTTAGGCGCATTGAAAGAAACTATGAATAATATGAATATGTATGTTGATATTAATATTTATAATTTTAATCCAACTAAATATATTGAAGATTTTGTAGTTAATATGAATACTATGATGAATATGCCTAGTAATATGAAAGAAATGATGAGAGAAAATAATAGAAAACATATCAAAGATAATTACACATGGAATGTAATATGTGGTAAATTTGAACAAGAAGTTCAAGAAATTGCAACTAATCATAAGAAATATCTTGAGAATGATTATAAATCATCATTAGTATCAGCAGTAAAATTATTTGCCGAGGGCCAATTTGTTGAATCATTTAATATTTTTAATAAAATGACTACATTTAATAATCTTTATGAATATTATATTATACGATTGAATATGGGTGTATGTTTATTCCAGTTTAAACAGTTTGACTTATCAAAACAAATGTTCAAGATATGTAAGAAAATTAAGAATGATTTTAATGTAAATAAAAATCTGGCCTTGTTAGAATTACAACGTGAAGATGTACACGGATTTTTAAAGTATGGTCGCGATGCTCTTAATGTTGAATTTGATAGTTTCCTCGCCAATTTAATGGCTGAGAAGATGGATGAATTGGGAATATATCAAGAAGCAATAGGACTTTATAGTGCCATTAATCGTATTGAACCAACTAATATTAATTGTTTGAATAATTTAGGTAATATGTATTTATTACTTTTATCTCAATTAGATTCAATTGAACGTTCTATGAATGAGACTTATTTTCGTTCTCTTGAAATGTCCATAAAGATGAATGAACATCGAAAAAAAGAATTAGTATTATCTAATATTATTTTTAATAATCTTTATAATTGGAATTTAACAGAAAAAGAGATATTTGAAAGAGCAACTGTATGGTACAAATATTTTCCAAAAGATAGTAAATTAGTGTCCATAGTTGATAAATTGGATAGAAAGAGTAAGGTAGAAGGTAGGAAACTAAGAGTCGGTTATATTTCCACAGATTTTATTACACATCCTGTTGGATTTATGTTTGATTCAATATTGAAGAATCATAATATGGATAGATATGAATTGTTTTGTTATGATAATTCATCAAAGAGTTCTATGGATGTTACATCTAAGAAATTACGCGATTATATGAATGCACAGTGGAGAACTGTATGTGATAAGAATGATATAGAAATATTAGAAATGATGGTACAAGATGACCTTGATATCCTTGTAGATATGATGGGTCATACAAGAAATACTAGAATGAATATTCTTCAATATAAACCGGCTCGTATAATGATTTCATATTTTGCATACCCATCAACAAATGGTTTGAACGAGATGGATTATAAATTTACAGATAAATATGCCACACCTCCAAATACCCAGAAATATTTTACAGAAAAATTATACTATCTACCAAATGGTTTTCAATGTTATACACCTCCACAACAAATTAATGGGACAAAGAATTATAACAGAGACCCTAAATATCCAATTAATTTATGTTGTTTTAATAATCCAATTAAATTGTCTATACCAACAATAGAAACATTTAGTGAGATTATGAAACGTTTACCTCAGTCTAAATTAGTATTAAGATATTGTTATTATAAATCAAGCTATTATAAAGAGAGTATCATACGATTATTTGAAAGACAAGGTGTAGACCGAGAAAGAATTCATATTGGTTATGAACCTTTATTAGATGCATTGAGAGCATATAACAATATTGATATAGCGCTGGACCCATTTCCTTATAATGGTGGTACAATTAGTTCTGAAGCATTATATATGAACACACCATTTATAACACTAGCAGGAACAAATTATGTTTCTCGAGTGGGTGTTAGTTTACTAAGTAATTTGGGATTAGAACAATATATTGCAGATAGTCGCGAAGAGTATGTAGAAAAGGTAATTAAACTTGCTAATAATATGCCTGAATTAAAAAAGTTACATCAAACATTACGTCTTCGAATGATGAATTCTGATTTAGCTAATGCACCTTCATTTACAAAACATATAGAAGAGGCATATGAGGATATGATTATTAAATTTAATAAAAAGAAATAATCTATTGTATTATAATAAATTATATATATATGAATACAACGTGTTCTTATTGTAATAGAAATTTTGATTTAAGATATCTTACTATTCACACTATATTAGCTCATCATAAACATGAAGAACCAACATATAGCGAGTATAAATATATACAAGATAACTCATCATTATATTATTCAGTTAAATTTTTATATGATGATGATTATATAAATACATCGTATAGTGATGAAATGAATAAAAAAATAATAGATGCTATAATTAGAAATGAACCAATAATTATGATTGAATTTATTGAAAATAGTGTTAAGAAACAACATCTTATAAATTTACAAACAATGAAAATAATAAATATTGGTATGAATTGTTGTAATTGTTTTGAACCAGAAGGAATATATGATTTAGTCATATTTATTGATAAGGTTCCTGTTTATAGATCTATATTAATAAATAATTGCAGTGACCAAATTTATCCATTAAGAACCGAATATTTTAAACATTTATGTATTTTACAAAATAGATAGCAAATCTAATATACTTTATTTTGATTATAGTTTACATCCTTAAAGATTTAAAATGCTGATTTTTACACCTTTGGAGATTTTAAATCTTTAATTTATTCTTTATATTTTTTGTATTTTCTAATTATTTTCTTTTGATTTACATATATGTTATCTCTTTTATAAGAACCGTTAAATATATTTGTATATATATTTTCTGGAATTTGTTTAATTAAAGGTTATATATTAAATAATATTGAAGATAGATTTTTAGAAGATGTAAATAATAAAGCACCTACCGAAATATATGAAAAAATTAAGTATATATATAATAAAATTATAAAATAAATTAATTTAACTATAAAATATATAAAAATTAGGGTTATTCATATTTTTTTGCTTGTCCCATATATGTCAAGCAAAAAATATCTAAGATAATATGTTTATCTACTAATTCTAAGATTGGTCCTAAGGTTCAACAATATTTTCTAGATATAGAATTGGCGTTATATAAATACAAAAATTATATTATTGAAGGAATGTCAAAGAAAATAGAACAATTAGAAAATAACCAAAAGCCAAAAATACCCGCAAGCGGGCATTCTAACAAGAAAATTATTTATGTATTTAGGGCATTAAATACAGAATTAACTTTATATAAAATTGGTAAAACTATAAATTCTAAAACAAGATTTTCTAAACATAATTCGCCTTTAGCTAATGATCTTGAAGTTTTATTTCAGTATGAAACAGAAAATATAGATCAAGTAGAAACATGTATAAAATCATATATGAAAAAATCACAATATAGAAAATATAAAGAAATTTATCAAGTTGATTTAGATATAATAAAACAAGCAATTAAAGATTGTGATTTTAAAATAACTGAATATAATAAAGATATTGAAAAGTCTAATAAAAAACAAAAAGGTGGAAGTATTAAGAAAATATTATCTGATAATGAAATCATATATATGTTATTACCAATTAATTAAATATTTTATATTCATTATTTTTACATATATAAATATTATGGACTTTATTTTTTTCTTTAATGAGTTTCTTAATATTATTATCTAATTCTTTTAGCCAATCATATTTATCATTATATATATCATCTTGAATAATTCTAATTACTGAATAATTCTAATTACTGAATAATTCTAATTACTGAATAATTCTAATTACTGAATAATTCTAATTACTGAATAATTCTAATTACTGAATAATTATTATCATTCGCACCAGAAGACGAACATAAATCAATGTTTCAATCTTATAGTTTTTTAACAAGAGATAAGAATAGTTGTATAAATATGTTAAGTATTGCAAAACATATTATATACAATAAAGGCATACGACCATCTCAGTTTTCTCGGAAAACTGAGATGTTGAAGAAAGATAAAACTTTAGTTTTATCTCATTCTCAACCAAAAGAATTTATGCCTTAAATTTGATCAAAATAAATTACTACTACTATTCTATATTGAATGGGTAAAAAGTAGTAAATCAGTTGTTTTTACTAACTTCAATGTTAACCTTCTAACATTTTTAAAATGGCATTAAATCGGCGTTTTAAATGTTAAAAGGTGTAAAGATAAGTATTTATGTTTATATTTGATATATTTCTTACGAAATATATCATCTAGGCTAATGTTTTCATTATTCCAATTTTTTAAATATTTAGTCTTGTCATCTTTAGTTGGTTCAATCATAATTAATAGTTTTTCTATTTCTTTTCGTTTTTCTGGGTGGTCTGGTAGTCTAGTTTTTCTTATATAATCTATAAAATTGTTATTAGTTTTATCTGGTATATTTTTATCGGCACCAGCATTTAATAATTCAACCATAGCATTATAATTTTTTGATTTATATGCAATAATTAATGGGGTTTCTTTATTAATATTTTGAAAATTTATATCTGCATTATTTTTTATTAATCTTTTTATAATATTATTTTTTTTACTAATTATTGCATAATGTAAAGCTGTTCTTCCATTTCGATCAGTAGTATCAACTTTAGCTCCTTTCTCTAGTAATAAATCAACCATCTTAATATCAATTTGTGATGCTGCCATTAAAGGAGTTTGACCCATTGCATAATTAGGATCTACACCCCCTTCTAATAATACTTTAACAATTTCTAAATGATTATTTTTTATTGCTAATCTTAAGGAAATAAATAATATTGATTCATCAATTTTTACTTTATTTTTTAATAATAATTTAACAAGATCTAAATATCCCATTTTTGATGCAATTTCTATAGGTAAACGTTCTTCTTCTTCAATAAAAATCTGGTTATTAAATCCATACTTAATCATTATCATAATAAAACCCTTATTTGTTTCATAATCATCTAATAATTTCTTAAACATATCATTAAGAAATAGTTTGTCAAGTTTATTAATATTTTTTAGTTTCTTTATAATAATTTCAAATTGTTCTATATTTTTGTCCTCTATTATTTGTGTTAATTTAGTTTCAATATCATACTCCTTATTAAAACGTGACTTAAAGTCAACATCCTCTTCTTCATAAAATGATAAATTATTAAAATCAATAATTTCTGACGATTTCATAAAATCATCATCCTCTCTATATTTATCATTAAATCTATAATTAGTATTAGCGTTTTGTATATACAAACCATTGCTATCTAATAAAACTGTATATGATTCTCCTAAATCATCTAAATCCTTTATCGTCTTTAATAATTTATCAAAATCAAAATTAATTATATTTTCATTATCAACAAATTTATAATTATTATCGCATTTAAATAATCCAACAGCATGCTCTTTATTACCAATAAGAAATCCTAATGATGGTTTATTTAACTCTGAATATATTATTGTTGGACATCTATCTCTAGTGAGGGACGATTCTATATTAATTTTTTTATGTAATAAAATTATAGATAATAAATTTAATAGGAAGAATTCATCATAATAAGTTCCACCCTCTTTATTAGTTCCATTAAATATTTTAAAAAAATAATTTGTTAATTGTTCTTCACATTTAATTGATATCTTCCGCTTTAATGGAATATTTATCTTTAAAACTACAGGTTCATCGCTTTTGTCATTTTCTAAAATTTTAGCAATCCCTATTTTATTATTAAATCTTTCAATTAAATAATTAATTAAAATTATTATATCAAACTTTTTTTCATCAAAATTTATATAATCAGGTAAAAATTCTCTTAATTGTTGTTGTGATTCATTTACTAAATTAGTAGCATAATCTATTTTGGATACATATTTAGGAAGTTTTAACTTATTTTGAACTTCTGGACCAACCATATCACTATAAAATAAAATAGTTAATATAGCTAAATTCCAACAAGTACCTAGTCTATTAGTTAACGGTACCATATTATCACAATTTATTATTTTTCTATTCATTATATATAGTGTATATATTATTTCTAAACTATTTCTAGGCCCAAATATTTTTAGCAAAATTTAAATCTTTGAGTGTGTAAACTAGTTGACACATATATAAAAATCAGTTATTTATTGCTAAAGTTATTTGGTTCTATTTATAATAGAGTATAAATTTTAAGTGCTAATACTGAAATTAGACCACATAAAAAGGTACCCCAAGTCATATCAAGAATAGCTTCCATCATACCAAAATTATTTATTGATGCAAGATTAGTTCCATCATATATACCATATATAATGAGACCCAATATACATCCCTTTGACATTATATTGTAATTATCAATCTTCCCTTCTTTTATTGATGGCATTACAACAAAATAATAAATAGCAAATGCTAATAAGAGATATGCTATTATTCCTCCAAATATTTTATTAGTATTATTACCAATAGCAGTACCATTTATGTTATTAAACATGTTACTATACATATCCTTATTTAACCATAAAATTACTGGTAAATCTATAACTAAAAATAAAAATAAGATTAATATATATATTTTAAACATTATATATATTAAAGAAAATAAATAATAATAACAATTTTTGAACTGCTACAATTGAACCAATACGTCATATTAAAATTAAAATAATTTATTTATTGGAGAGTATAAGGGTCTGTTGAACCAAATCCACCATCATTACGACTTGTATCACTTAAATAATCTACAACAGAAACTTTAATTGGCTTTAAATTAGGTCCAACAATTTGAAAATGTGCTCCTTGACGTAATACTGCACCATTCTCATCAAAACATCGAACTTTTGCCATAAGATTACCACGATAACCCGCATCAATAATACCAACAGAATTGGCTAATTGAAAACTAGTCTTTGATAATGATGAACGAGGAACAAGATAATAACTAGTATATTCATTCGTAGTAATATCAATCATTTCACATTTAATTTCAAAATCAGCAGTTCCTACACGATTATAGTCGACTGGAATATCTTTAAAATTATACAAATCGATACCACTATCACCAACGTGGTGACTAGTAAAACTTTCATAATATTCTTTAACAAGAGGATTAGATGAATTAATCATAACATTAAGTTGATACATTGGTTTAGGAAATGACATTAATAATATTACTATTTATATACAAATAATAATATTATCAATTTTTTGCGTGCATTGGCACGGCGTGCACAGTCGCTATTAATCAAAGTAAAACAAGATTATACGTGCAAGTGCACGAATAATAATATCACGGCATGCACTGGCACGTATCTTACAAATGCAATGAGATAATAAGAACAAAGTTCCAAATTGTGGTGTATCAATTGCGACAAAGTCGTGTAACTTTGTCGAGCGACTTTGTTGATATTAACAAGTGAAACAATATATAGAAAAATTGTAAAACTTTTTGTTACACTAATTTTACTGCACTATAAATATTTAATCTAATAATTTAAAATTTTTATGAAATTTTCCCATATGTTTACCAGTTATTTCAATTAACTTAATTTTATTTATATTAGGATTTTTAACTTTTGAATTTCGTATTGCATGATTAAATTTAATTAAATTATCATCTTTTGAATGGAGAATAATTAATTTATTACATTTAATATCATATAATAATTTATTTAAATTTAATTCATCATCTTTTAATAAAAATATTAATAATTCTGTTAAGAATGGAAATTCGCATTCACGTAATGATGATAACGTAGATTGTAAATAAACATTATTTATATAATTAATGTTATAATCTATCATTGTCTTAATTAATAGATATCCTCCCATACTATGTCCATAAGCATTTATATGATTATATTTATTTAAATTTTTAACATAATTAATACAATCATATACTATTTTAATAGAATCTGAAATATTAGTAATTTTTGTTCCATCACATCCAATAGTATCAATCATTGTATATATAATATCACCGTCGTAAACTTTTCTTATACTTATAATTTTATTTCTTATAGATAATTCAGTAGTTAATGTTCCATGAATAAAAATTAATACATTCTTATTATCTTTATTAGTACCTTTATTAATAAATATATTTTTAATTAAAACTTGAGGTGTAAATAAATAATCTTCTGTATATTTTTCCAATTCATATTTACAATTTTTCCGATGAGCTATTATATGAAATAGTTTAAAATAAATAGAATCAATATAAGCTCTTAATAAAAAATATACTAGTATAAAAATTATTATAAAAATTATTAGAATCATTATAATAATTTTTATAATAATTTTAATTTCAAATCATTACATTTTCTTTTCTTCTTGAGGATAAATATCATTTACTGTTTCAGATATATCATTAATATTTTTAATAAAATCAGCAGTACTTGCACTATTAATAATGATATCATTAATTTTATTAAATGGAAATATTAAAGGTCTTACAATATCTATAAATAAAATTATTCTAGTTTCATCAGTATTATTATATACTGAATGAGTATATGTATCATCAAATATAAGTGCTTCACCTTCATCCCAATAAAATTTTTCATTATTGACTTGAATCCAACAATTTTTACGATCTTTTGGTATTTTAATTCCAAAATGATATCTTAAACATCCTGTGAAAGGCCCTCGATGAGGTTTAATATATTTACCAGGTTCTAATATTGAAAACATTGCAGCTTTAATATTTTTACATTTATTTAAAATTTCGATTGTCTTTGGGCACGAAATTTGGGCATTTTGAAGTGGTTTATCATACCATTTGAGAACATATACTTTCCATGTATTTGGAACACTATCAATTGCACTAAAGCCATCTTCATATAAATCTTTCATATTTAATAATTTTTTACTATTATTAATATTTAATGCTTCCATTCTTATATCATCATATCCATTTTTTATAATATGATGTTCTTCAAAATTTTCTACATTAAATACATGTGTATGAGATGGATGAAATAATCTCACTAATGTATTAAAAAATCCTAATTTATAAGTTCCTGAATTATAATAAAAATATGGTTGATTAGGAGTATCTGAGAATTCTCTATCATATTCAGTTATAATAAATAAAATTATTATAAGTATACTTATATTTTTATAAAACATTATTATATTATACTATATTTATTTATTATATAAACTCTATTAGTCTAGTAATATATTATACTTTATTTTATAGCTACAATGATAAATACGATAAATCTGATAAATAGTGACTCTATCGTAATATACCATTTCCTTAAATTCTATAAATATATAACCCCATAATTTTATAAATTTTAGTCCCATTATGAATTATCCACATCGATAAGCATCCTAATTATAAAGACGTTTTTTCTTAAATTCTATATACCACCGTCTAATTTTTTGTAAATTTTAGCCCAAAAAAATTATAACTTAAGAAAATGGTATATCGAGAAGCCCCTAATCAAAACATACCATTTTCATAAATTCTATAAGACATTCCCTAAAAACATACCAAATTATTAAATGGTATATACCAAAATATTAAATGGTATAAATATTCACATATATAAGGTATCTAAATCAAATGTGGATTTTTCATAAGTTGAATGTGGATTTTTCTTAAATCATATACACTAACTAATAAAATTGTGGATTTTTCATAAGTTGAATGTGGATTTTTCATAAATATCCACTGTTTAATGGTATTAAAATCTAATTTTTTTTCATAATTTTTCAGTCCAAAAAAAAAATTTTAATTTATGAAAAATCCACATCTATGAGCTGCCTAAATCAAATGTGGATTTTTCATAAATTATATACACTGGTCAATAAAAAAGTGGATTTTTCATAAATAAATTGTGGATATTTATTAAAATCCACATAAAAAAATATTAATTATTATAATATATGGAAAATTATTGTAAAATTTGTAAGAAAAATTATAAATCTTATAAAACTTTTTGGAAACATAATACAACAATTCATCCTACTGAAAATATTACTACTGAAAGAAATGATAATAAAATAAGAAATTATTCATGTGAAAAGTGTAATAAAAAATTTACATCAAAACAAAATATGCAACTTCATATTATGAATAGTTGTAAAAAGAACAAAGACAATATACCGATTGAAAAAAAACTTGAAGAATTACAACATGAAATAAGCATACTGAAAAAAGAATCTCAAGTTAAACAACAAATAAATAATGGAACTATTAATAATAATAACAATAATAATAATATTACTATTACAATAAATAAAGTTGGAAATGAAAATATTCTTGATTTGACTGAAAAAGAAATAAAAGTTATATTTGATAATAAATTAGAAAGTATATTTAAGTTTGTTGAACTTTTAAATTTTAATTCACGTTTACCATCTAATCATAATTTTTGTAGTACATCATTAGAAGGGTCTTATGTTTCATACTATAATACTGATAATTCATCGCAGCAAAAAGATAGAAAAAAATATTTTTTTGAGAATTTACTTTATAAATCTATATTCCGTATGGAACAGTTATATCAAAAATATAAAAAAACAACTCCATTGTTATTTAATAAAGCTAAACAAGAACAAATAGAGGAAGATATATCAACATTAAAAGAAATTAGAGATCGAGATATGAATGATATATTACTAAAAGAAATGTTAAAAAAATTAAATTTACTATCATATAATTATAGACAAACTATTCTAAATACTTGGAATAATTGCGATACTATTGGATGCAAAGCGAAAACATTTGAAGAAGATTTGGAAGAAAATGAAAGTGATGATATTAAAGAGATTGATGACCTATTTATTAAGGAATACAAAGTACATTATGATAATAATGAAGAATCTGAATCAGATAAACCAGTATTAGAATTGAAAAATAAGAAGAAAGAATTAAATGTATAAATACTTAAAGCCACATTGTATATAATAATTAAATGTTTGAAATAAATTTTGATTACTTTGACCATAATTTTTGCGAATCAACGCTATATTCATCTAATCAACATCCTGAATATTTTAATGCTTATTCAAGTCTCTTTATTAGTTTTATTGGTATTATGGGATTAATTAAACCTCATAATTACCTAACTCTATCAATGTGCTCAGCTTGTCTTTTTATTAACGGTTTATTCTCATTCTTTTATCATTATTATAATACAATTGGATGGGGTTTATTAGATAGAATGTCAATGGTAATATTAGCACTAAATGCAACATATCTTTTTATAAATGATGTAATACGTATTTATCCACGATATAAAAATTTGTATCACGTTTTGATTGCAAGTTATTATTCATTATTACTAACAATCGGCGGTTTACATCAAGAAGAACTATTTAATACACTGTTTGGTATTTTCTTAATTAGTCTATCAGGATTTATGTATTTATTAACATCAGTATTTAATATTCCAGGTAATATTCGAACAATAGGATGGAGGGGAGTAAAATGTATTGTATTAAGTGGTATATTTTGGATAGGAACAGAAAAATTATGTCATCATATATTTTTTGTAAAATATCTATTTGGTCACGTATGGTGGCATGTTCTGGTTAGTTTGGGAGGATATTATATATCATTAGTCCCTAAATATTTAAATATGATGAAAAATATGAGGGAACAAATAATTACAGTTGAATATGATACGATAGGTCTTCCTTATTTAGAATTTCAGAATATTATTTAATTTTTGCATTTAGTAAAAAAAATATCGAAGTAACTATTTTAAATTTATCAATATTTTTTTGAATTAAAAGAAATTAATCTTTATATAATGCAATATAAAAGTTACCACCATATTGTTTACCTTTCCATTTCATTTTTAAATTTGTTTTATCATTAAAAACACTACAATCATTTATTAATTCTTTCAATACATTAATATCTGTTTTATATACCTCTTTATATTTACGATATTGAAATCTTTTTGCATATGTTTTTATACATTTTTCAATCTCATCAATATCATTTGTTTCATAAACATAAATTGGTATAATATCATCCTTCTTATCTCCATTGTAAGCATTTAATCGTTTCTTTAAATTTTTAGTTTTTCCTAATTTATAATGCCCTATACCATCTGCAGTCTCAATAATATATATAACACCTTTTGATGGGTTAATTTTAGCCTTTTGGTTATTTTCCAATTTATTAATTTTTTCTTGTAATCCTTTAATAATATATTCTTTATACTGATCTAAAACTTGTTCTAATTCATAATAATATTCCCTAACTTCAACTGCTTTCTTAGTTTTGCTTTGCATTGCCATAATTTTAAAGCATTTAGGTGTTAGTAAAATAATTTCTTTTGGTTTTCCTTTTAAACCTGTTGGTTTATCTTTAATAATCTTATAATCTATATTTTTAGTATAAGATTCTTTTAATGTATCTTTAATATGTCCTTTTCTCATATCAAACCATTTAGCAATAGCATCAATATTAATTGAAAAATTATACTTATCTTTAGAATCATATAAACTAAAGAAATCATCAATAAATTCGTTATTAATAACATAGATATTAAGCTAGGGGGCTAGATATTTATTTTTTGTTTGAGTATGGATTCTTTAAGTATAATATATATATATATTTAGATAAAAAAGATATTGCAAATATGAAAGGTTGTATATCAGATGATGATACAATTTATACTTTTACGATGTGGAATGTATGGAACAACTTATTTATGTAAATATAAACAAATATTTAATTTTTGAATAACGAGTCTCAGTCTTTTCATTAGTGATATTTGCATAGCAAAATTCACTAATTGCAGCACGCCAAAAAATTGATTTAAACTATTATTATAATTCAAAAGTAATTAATACTAATGAATTTTAATAAAATTGAGCTTGATGTGATTAAATATTGGATGGATATTGACCTAAAAAATTGTTTACAACAATCTCGGAAAGAATCACCCAAATGGGAATTTTTAGATGGTCCTCCATTTGTTAATGGTACTCCTCATATGGGTCATCTTCTTGTATCTTCTATCAAAGATACTGTTGCTCGTTATATGAGTCAGAAAGGGTATGATATTAGTTATATGATTGGTTTTGATTGTCATGGGTTACCTCTTGAACAAGAAGCAGAGAAGAAAGTCGGTAAAGTATCACCAAATGATAGTATAACAAGACTAAAAGAATTTAATGATAGTTGTCGCGATATTATTAGCAGTTGTTCTGATATATGGTATGAACAATTGGGACGATTAGGGAGACAATTTGACAAGTCTCAAACATATTATACTAGTGATTTCAAGTTTATGGAATCACTTTGGTGGGCATTTAGCAAATTATGGAAGGATGGTCTAATTTATAAATCAAAAAAAGTTATGCCCTATTCACCATTATGCGAAACTCCATTATCTAATTTTGAAGCCTCTTCTAATTATGTAGAACGTACTGACTTGTCGGTTTATGTAAAATTTAATATTAAGAATAGTGATATAAAACTATTAGTATGGACTACTACTCCTTGGTCACTTTACGGAAATCAGGGTATTTGTGTAAATCCAGAGTTAGATTATAATCTTATTAATATCACTATTAATAGTGTTAGTGAAAAGATGTGGGTAGCAGCTGAGATTTTACCCAAACTATTTGTAGGAGTTTTATCTGATTATGTAGTAATATGTACAGTAAAAGGAGCCGAATTAGTTGGATTAGAATATCATCCTATTTATACTACACCTGATTATAAATATATGGTATATGGAGATAGTTATGTGAAAGCAGATTCAGGAACTGGTATAGTCCATTTAGCACCATTATTTGGAAATGATGATATGCGAGTAATGAAAAATAATGGCTATACTGATGATATGTTACCAGAAACTATTATTAATAGTAAATGTCATTTTACTTTTAAACCATATGAAGACATGTTTGTGATTGATTGTAATACAGATATTGTTATTAATTTGAAGAAATCTGGCTATGCATTAAAATCAGAAAAAATCAAACATAATTATCCTCATTGTTGGAGAACCGATAGTCCATTAATCTATCTTGCTACAGATGCGTGGTTTATGAATGTTCAAAAGATTATTCCAGAACTTGTAACGAATAATGAGATGATTGAATGGGTGCCATCATATGTTGGTACAGAACGATTTGCTAATTGGATTAAGGATTCACCCGATTGGTGTTTATCTAGAAATCGTGTATGGGGAACACCCATTCCAGTATGGAGTAGTGGTGATGATATGATTTGTATCGAGTCAGTAGAACAACTTGAGCAATTAACAGGACATCAATTTACTGATTTACATTTAGATACTCTTTCAAATGTAGAATTTGTTAAAAATAACAAACTTTACAAGAGAACATTTGGTGTGTTAGATTGTTGGTTCGAATCGGGAATGGCAGGTTTAGCTCGATATGGATATCCTGAATGTATTGGTAAATCATATCCAGTAGATTTTATTGCTGAGAGTTTAGACCAAACTCGTGGATGGTTCTATACATTAAATGTACTTTCAACTGCATTATGTCATCAACCAGCTTTTAAAAAAGTTATCGTCAGTGGATTAATATTGGCAGAAGGTGGAAAGAAAATGTCTAAACGATTACAAAATTATACTTCACCTGATGAGATTATTAAAACATATGGTGCAGATATTTTACGTCTCTATTTAATTGGTTCACCTGCTGCTAAGGCAGAATCTTATTGTTTCAAAGATTCTGATTTGGGAGAAATTAATAGAAAGATTCTTCCATATTATCATTCCCTTGTATTTTTTAATGAATGTATGACATTTGCCAAATTACAGTTAGATTCAAATGTATCACAAAATGGTTGTGATTTATGGATTTTAAATAAATTTAATGAATTTTCAAATCAGGTTTATAAACATATGGAAAAGTTAGAATTAACTTATATTCCAAACCTTATTTATAAATTTATTGATACTCTATGCAATACCTTTATTAAATTATCTCGGGATAGAATGAAAGGAATGACAAATTTGAATGAATGTGTCGAATCCTTATCTACATTATATACTGTACAGAATAAATTTAATCTACTATTAGCTCCATTTATGCCACATTTAGCAGAACATTTTAATAGTATGTTATCATCTACACATACATCTATTCATTTGAAAACTATTGATATAGTTCCATTAAATGTAGATAAGAAACTATTAGATGGATTTTGTTGCGTAAATGAGTTGATTGAAACGGTAAGAAATTTGCGTCAACAAATTAATAAACCAGTTTATTTTCCAATAAATACTATTGAACTTTATATTAATAGTACATCAAAGCCTCAAGATATTGTAGAATTTAGTACTGTAATTTGTAAAGAGCTAAATGTAAAAAATCTTGTAATTAAACCTCTTGAATTTAAATCAACTACTTATATTCCTAATAAGGCAAACATTGGAAAAATTTATAAGAAAGAAGCTAGTAAATATATTGAATTGATTGAGAAAGGGATATTAGATTGTATTGACCCAACATGTTATACTATGGGTCTTCCACAATATATGATTGAAGATAAATTATGTTCCCACAATATGATTAAATCACAATTTAGTTATATTTCAGATTCTAGTTCAACCAAGGAGCATGCAATTGTATATATGTCAACTTTAGCTACAGATGATAATATTGTTGAAGCAGAGATTAATAATATTAGACGCCAAGTTAATAATTTACGAAAAGAGATGGGATTAAAAATGTTTAATAAAGTTGTAATTACATTTGAAAATAATGAATATTGGGAACTTATTAAAGGAAAATATCTTGAAATGTTAGTTAATCGTCTGGCTGCAGATGTAAAATTTCAAGATAATTTAGAAGAATATAAAGAACTTGTGACTTTTAATGGGAAAAAATTAAAAGTTATGATTCAATAAATAGATGTTCTATTTTAGTTTAATTGCAACAATACCTAATTGGATTAATCGCTATTATAGGTAGCCGCAACGTATATAATGGCTACAGTTGCTACCACACCAACAGCAACATATATTTTATTTTTATCAAGGAAATCTATTATTTTAGCATTTGTAGATTCATCCCCTGCAGCTGGTGCACTTGCTGCTACAGGTGCAGCAGTTGCCACTTTTGCTGGAGCAGTAGTTGCAACTATTGGAGCTGCAGTTACAGGTGGTTCAGTTACAACTGGTCTAGGTTTTTGTGTAAGTCTAGAAACATCAGGTGCTGGGGTAATAATAGGCATATTGGGTAATGTATCAGGTATATTGTTACCTGAACTAGTAGAATCTTTTTTCTCTGTAGTATCTTTACTAGCACTAGTATCAGTAGTTTTATCTTTAGTTGTAGCAGGAGTAGGTGCAGGAGTAGGTGCAGGTTCCTGTTTTTTAGGGAGATTACCAGCAGCGGCAGCTATTTTTTCCATACCGGCAGCAGACCAGACGTCTAAAAAGTCAAATGCATTTTTAGCATATTCAGGACCATTTTTTTCTGCTTTCTTTTTAACAGCATCATAAACTTGACTGTATTTTTTGGAAATCTTATTAACAATTTTATTTGCAATTTCACTAACATTTTTTTGGTCAAAAATACAAGTCATATATAATTGAGCTACAGCTTTTTGTTCAATATCAGAGATTTCTAATCTACCTCTTTTAGCAGGTGCTAATGTTTGCCCGGATGCAGTTGCTTTATCTAATGCATTAGCCTTACTTATAGCATTTGCATTTGCACAAGTAATATCACTTAAAATAATAGCATTATTTGCATTTGCACTTGATTGACAACTGGCAAAGTTACTTTGTTCTACCTTACTCTTAATATCATTTGATACATTATCTTCATCCTTTATTTTAAAAGATTCATCTAAATCCAACGCTTGTTTAACAGATGCATTTAAACTATATTCATTGCTAACATTGCAAGTATTGCCAATACTAATCATTGAATCACCAGCCTTAGGACATTGACTAGCCATTTCTTGAGCCTTATTTGGTTCATATCCAGGAGTTGCTTTCATAAAATCATTTAACATTTTAGTATTATCTGCTTGTAAAGCATCTAAATCAGTTGCACCTACCTTCTCAATAGTCTTATCAATTGATGTTGAAATGTCAGTTGCAATTTTGCTCATATTTTGTTGTTGGGTTTTTACTTGTACTTGACTAATTGCAGTTGCATTTTGTGATATACCGGTAACTACAACATCATCACAATTAACATTTTGTAACCATATTACGTTTGATGCAGCGGCTGCAGAAGCTGCTGTAGCAGCATTCTTTTGAATAACATCAGTTGCTACATTATTAACCAACTTGGTAACTGATTCAACAGCCATAGAACGGTTAATCCTTTGGTTATTCTCAAAATTTTTTGTAATATCAGTTTTATTTTTAATGTCAGTTTTATCTCCACCACTTACTACTCCACCAAAAATGCTACCAAGTAAACCAAAGTCTTCTTTGACTCTCTTTTTATAAGGTTTTAAATCTATAATAGTAGTATACATTATATATATATATATATATATAATTTTATTTAGATAAAAAAATTAATCTAATTTATATATATATGAATACTGAGAGTATTGTTAAACTATTTATTTTATTTGGAACTTTATATCTTTTTATGAAATGCTTAAATAAACAAGAAAATTTTGATGCTAAAAAGTATGATTTTAAAAAACCAGTTCAACTTACTTTTTTAAATAGTGAAGGTGTTACTTATTATCTTGTTAGTCTAGAACAATTTAAGATAGATTATAGAAATAAAATAATTAAATATATAAATGAAAAGGTAAAAGATCCTAAAGAACTAAAACTTGATCCCACTAAGTTTAATTTCTTTAATCCAATGCCAATGTTCTTAGTTCGTTCTATTGATTTAGAAAAATATGCATCAACTGATGTATCAAATTTCTATATACTACCTTTTCAAGATAATATTGGTTTTGTTCCAAAAATTAATAATAAACCAACTCCTGATGAATATGTTTATTTTGATAAAAATAATATGTTACATTATTCACCTACGTATAACAATAATAAAATGTTGCATATTGACCATTTTGATGAAATAAAACCAAATAGTATTAAACCTCTTCAGATTGATGATTTAACAGTTTATGTTTTTGATGCGACTGGGCAAAAAAATATAAAACATTTTATAAAACAATAAAAATATATTTAATAATATCTACATTAAAATATATATATATATTATGGGTAATACATTAGTTCGCGGAAGTGATGATAAAAGATTTAATGATAGTAGTGTAGCTCAAACAGTACGAGATATTGTTTTGAATCGTCAAGAACGTATAAATGGTAGACTTGTTAAAGTTAATATTGCAAAAGCATGTGCAGGTGATGGTACTCAGGGTGTGATTCAACCAGGAATATCAAATAGTCAAACTATTAGTACTATTTCATTACCATATTTTGATGACCAAAATATTAAAAAGAAACAGGATTATATTGATAACTGTAATAATATTGACCCAACAAAAAAAATGTCAAAAGAAGACCGTCAAGCTGCTATTACTAAATGTTTAAGTGGCGTTCAAGCTTATCCACTTGCAACTCAATATTTAGGTTTTCAAATTGATGCTGATAGAAATGCATATTGTGGTAATGATCAAGGAGATTCAGTTGGTATAGCTGGTATTAATATGTCTCAAAATCGTGGTTCTAACGGTCTATCATTATCAAAATCTGATAATTTTATGTTAAACTATTGTGCTAAAAATTTATATGATAGAGGTTGCATTAAAATGGGGTCACGATCATATAAGGTTAAAGTGGGTGTAGATGCAAACGGTAATGTAATTCCTGATAGCGATACTACTACTAGAATTGCTAAAATTATTGATAAAGATGTAACTATATCAGTACCACAATTGGTTTCTTCTAAAGAAAATCCAAAATGTTATACTACTGAGGGTAAATTAGATTATGGTACACCTGAATGTTCTTGTCTCAACTCTATTGCTGGTCCAACTATGAATACTTGGCCATCTGATAGCGGTGATGTTGACCCAGATTTCCCAGGGTCTACTAATCCTTATGGTCTTAATCGTCCAAATTTATCTTCTTCTATTACAGGTGGTAATAGTTGGACAAAATATAGTCTTAATATTTTTGGTCAACCTACTAATACACAATATCCCATTCAAATTGATGATAAATGTGCCAGTGGTCAAATTGGTAATAAGGCTACAGGTAGAGCTTCTGCTTATACATTAGCTATTTTCAAACCAAAAGAAGGTGTCCAAATTTGTCTTAATCAGATAAACTTTGTTAACTCTAATATTGGTAATCTTGATATTAGTGATGTTAAACAATCTTGTGGTAATCAATCTAAAGATACTAATTTATCAGGTGCTAGTGTTAATCAAAGCGATGTTATTGATCCTGTTAAACGTTATGAAATGCAATTAGCCCAACAGAAAGCAGCTGAAGAAAAAGCTCAAGCTGATGCTAAAGCTGCTGCTGATGCTAAAGCCGCTGCTGATGAAAATAAAAGAGTCCGAGATGAAATGGCTGCAATGGTAAAAATGTTAGCTGATTTACAAAAACAGAAAGATGCAGATGCCGCAGCAGCTAAAGCTAAAGCTGATGCAGATGCTAAAGCCAAAGCTGATGCAGAAGCTAAAGCCATAGCAGATGCTAAAGCGAAGAAAATTGCAGATGATAAAGCAGCAGCCGACGCTAAAGCTGCTGCTGACGCTAAAGCTGTTGCTGATGCTAAAATTGCTGCTGATATCAAAGCTGCTGCTGATGCTAAAGCTGTTGCTGATGCTAAAGCTGTTGCTGATAAAGCAGTTGCTAATGCTAAAGCTATTGCTGATAAAGCTGCTGCTGATAAAGCGCTTGCTGATGCTAAAGCGAGTGGTGATAAAATGTCTATTGATAAAGCAAATGCTGATAAAGCTGCTGCTGATAAAGCGGTTGCTGATGCTAAAGTAGCTGTTGATAAAGCAAATGCTGATAAAATAGCTGCTGATGCTAAAGCAGTTGCTGATAAAATACTTGCTGATGCTAAAGCAGTTGCCATATTAGCACCTGCCACATTAGCACCATCTGTACCCGGTTTTCAAATAGCATCTGTATCAATGGCTTCAAAAGTAGACAGTTCTGTAGATCCTAAAATAATAATTGCAGTTGCTGTAGTCGTAGTTGCTGTAGGTGCTGGAGCGTATTTTGCTTTAAAAAAGTAATTCTAAAAATTAAAAGAAAAATCAGGATATAACTCTTTAATCTCCGTAATAAAAAGACCAAGAGCACCTAAAATGATATAATTTATCATATATCGGTATTCTTCTTTCTCACATTTTAATATCATTTTCATTTGATTTAGTAAATATTTTTGAATACTTTCTAAATCCATTTTATCTAACTCTTCAGTAGATAGTATAAATACACTTTCATTTGAAATATCATTTCGTTGTTCGTCACTAAAATTTTGCAACCAAAAATCTTTCATCTCATAATTTAATTTTAATAACTTGGATTTTTCCAATTTGAAAAACCATTCTGAATCAATAAAAATAGATATTTTTGAAAAATATTGGAAAACACTAAATGCAATCTCCTCAATCTTATCATTCTGGTGCAAAGCTTCAATATCAATCGTACCAATATTATCAAATAAATATGATGGTAACTCATCATTTGTTATTGGATGTTTTGTCATATTATATGATTTCATATATTGCAACGATTCCTTTTCAAAACAGCGAATATGTTTCATTGAATCGTAATATAGAACTAAATTATTATATTCATTTTTAGGATAAACTACTTCTTTCTTTTCATTATCAAGTTCCCAGAAAACATTAAGACTAATAGGGTCTATGTTATCAACCGAACGTATGATGTTACTTTTCGATGGTTTTAAAAATCTATTCATTAAAGGTATTAATCTATAATATCATATAAATAAAATATCAATTTTTATTATTTATGAATAAAATGAATAAATAATGAGAATTGCTGCGATCAATTTTTTGGTTTACTGCAATTATGATAGAACTAATTGTTAAGTAGCTTATGGAAAATAAAAAATGAATTAATATTTTTTATTACAACAAATTAATAATATTGTTATGGATATTATACGTAATTTATCAAATCAACTTGTTAAAATTATTAAAAAATCGTGTCCACCATCTAGAGAAGCAGCTAATTATGATTGCATTGCAAATGATGGATGTGATAAGAATTCAATTATAAAGGTAGAAATAGAGATAAAAAAATTAATAGTAAATGGTTATTTGTTGTTATTGATGAATGTTTAACAGTTCAAAATAAAGAGGCTAAACAAACAATAGCTGCTTGGGAACAAGTTATATGTTCTAAACTAGGTGTATTATTATTAAGTGCTACCTTTTTTAGGACTAGATTTGATAAACTATTATATATGTTGAAAATGCTCAATTGCAATTTACCAGAGACGAAGGAATATCTTGACACTATTTTAATTGATAGTATAAAAGTTAATCTTCCAATCACTAAAAGAATATGGCATGAAGATATAATTAAAGTAGAAATGAGTAAAGATTTTTATAATAAATATAATAAAATAAATAATAGTGAAATATCAAATGAAAAGAAATATATTGAACTTAAAAAATATATTCGTGATAATGTTGATTATATAAAATTATTTACTACTTATATTGCTAATAACTCAAATAAAAAACTCCTTATTTATGCTAGTAGTATGGAAGAAGCTCAAAATATTAGTAATATTAGTAAACTAGATGTTGGATTATATCCAGATATTAGTAAACGCCATGTAGTAGTATCTTATGCAGTAGGAACATATGGTTTGAATAATATGATTGCTTTTAATCATATATTAACTAGACCCCCTGAACCAGATAAATTACCACAAATGAAAGGTCGGTTAGATAGAATGGGACAAAAAGAAAATGAATTGAATATTACATTTATTATGTTAATGAATACAATAGAAGAAATGGAATATATGAAATTAGAATTATGTAATAACTTTTATTCAAATCATATTATGCCATTAAGTGAACTATTTAATCTGTGTTAGTGAATTAATATTTTATTTTAATTTTTTTATATATTTATAAATTAAATTTTATACAATATAATAATGGATATTGAAATGAAATGCCCTCATTGTTCTGAATATTTTATAGTTTCCACAAATGAAATTAATTGTGGTATCTTTCGACACGCAGTCTATAAATCAAACCTAATGCCAATTCCCCCTCATGAGAATAAGATAAATTGTGATAAGCTGATAGCTGATAATATGGTTTATGGATGTACCAAACCTTTTAAAATAATTAAAAATGATAACGTATATATAGTCGAAATATGTGATTATATATAGGGTCCAAATATTGTATTGATTAATTTATAAAAAATTATTCACTGTAATTGCAACTTTGTTCTTATTATATTATTTTATTTGCTAATAATGAAACTAATTGATATTACTTTTTCTTTAATAAAAAATTGAAAATATTTAAACTTTAATTATAATTTATATATAATTAATGGCTCAATCTATGAATAAAGCTTCGAGTGTCTCGAGTTGTGTTTTGTCTTTCCCTATTATTAACAAGTTGGTTCAATCAGCTGAACGTAGTAATATGAATCAGCGTTTAGCTTCTTGTATTCTCAAAAAAGGTCGTAAGATGGTAGGTACACCTCAATGTAATAATAATGAAATCCCCAAAGATGACCCTGATTTGGGAAGCTCTCACGCAGAAATGGCGACAGTTAGTCAATTCCTTAGTATGATGGGAATTAAGATAAAGTGTTGTGATAAATATAGTAATATGATTGATAGTAATATTAAGAAAGAACTAAACAAATATGATGTTGCAGTGATTCGAATTGGCAACACCGACCCAAATAAGATTACATTGGTAAATGCCCGTCCGTGTCACAAATGTTTAAATGTCCTTAAGATGTGTGGTTTTAAACGTATTCATTATTCAGATGATACTGGTAATATTGTTACAGAAACTGTGAAGAATATGCTAGCAGTTCATTCTTCATATGTTACAATTAAACTATTTTTCCTCAAGAATAATATGGATTATATTAATAGTATGGTACATAATACAAAATACTATGATGACATTATTCGTAAACAGATTCCTGAAATTGTACGCGAACTAAATTTTAAATATTTTATTCAATATGATTTTAAATCAATTGCATCAAAATACAAAATTGTAGAACAAGTTGTAGATGGTAGTAAACTAGTTACAATTTATAATAGTAATAATCATAAAATAAAGAGCATTATGATTGTCTAAATTACGATTTTGTTCTTAATTTATAATATCCAATATAAAATCTGGATGAATAGTATTCATAAATTCTGGTGAATAATATCTGCTCTTATAATTTAATTTATTATGCGATATGCTATTAATAGCATCATAAATAGTTTTATCATCCATTGTAGGACTATCAATATTCCAACTAAAACGAAGTTTAACATTTTTTAATTTATATCCAATATTATTAAAACTATAAACATTTGATGGAATAGAAGGAGATGATAAAAATAAGCCTGAATAAATTGTATTTAGTTGTAACATATAAGTTGCAACCATTGAACCATATGAAGTTGCAAGTAGATGAATGTTAGTCAGCTTATATTTATTTACAAAAATAAGGTCAAGATACTTTGCCAATATTAATCCAAAATTAGTCATATCTTCATCCATTTTAATATCATCGTAGCGTTCTTTTAGGGTATTATCAACACCACACCAATCAATGATATAAATCTTATGATATTTTTTAGCAAGATAATGATCCATATTAGTGATAATATCCGTTGTATTTTGGTAAGAAGTTTTATTAAAATCAGGAATTGTTACTAATGAGGGTAACATATTATCATTATTCATTTCATTAAATATAATATTAATAGGACCAAATGATTGGACGAACCATCGCCCTGTTTGCAATTTAATGCTATAAATAGAAGAAATATATTTTCCAAAGTTAGGATCGAATGCCATTATTACACCTTTTTCACTGAAAAATGGGACACTTAAATAGAGTTTTGTGTATTCAATAAATGAATAATATTCTTATGTTTTTCTGTATTATTATGAATATTAAAGGAATCTATTGAAAATGTTCCATAATCACATAATTTACAATAATATTTAAAATTATTTAAACGTTCTTCTTTTGACGAATGATTATTTAATTTATGTTTTAATAAAGTTGTTTTATTTTTTGATTCGTATGAACATATATCACATTTCATAGGTTCTTTAAAATCGCTTCTTTTTTTTCGTTGACCTGTTTTATGTAATTCTGTGTCAATATGATTTTTCCACCGTGCTTTTATATTTGTTTTAAAATTGCATTTCTCACAATTATATTTATTTTTAGACTCTTCCATTATATATTATTATATAAACTTTTATTTATATATTTTATAAAAAATCTTTAAAAATTATTTTTTATTTTGAAAACGATTTAAAAGGTTATTTTCTAAGCTATAATATATATGGATATAACCAAAAAACCTCCTGATAAATACAGAACTATTAAATGTTCATTTAAGCAAATCATTAAAAATAAAGATGATGGTGCTAAAATTTTTGATGCAGTGATTAGAACTCATAAAATAGTTACACATACATATCAATTTTTACGTTTATTTATTTTATATAATTATAAAAAGGAAAATGATATATTGGAAATTAATGAAGATACCATTAAAATGGCATTCAAAACTTTAATGAAAAAATCAGCTGGTCCTAAAGCTAAAGGTAATAATTTATTACTACTAAATAAATTTAATGATTTTCTTCCAAAATATGAAAAATTAAATTTTAATGAAAAAATTAATGGTAAAAATTTATCATCTATTCTTGATTATATGGCAACTGATATGTTAACTAATATTGAAAATAATATTAAATTGAATTTTATTTCATATATTAGACGTTTTGTTAATTCATCATTTAGAAAAATTAATAATGAAATATTAGAGAATGCTACTAAAGGAACCAAAACGAAACTTAGAAAAGAACTTAATAAAAATTTACATGATATTAAACTAGATTTAATTAACAATACAATGTTATCAAATGAAAAATATCATAAATGGATTAATTTACATAGAAATAATATTATACCAAATAATATTGTTTATTCATTAGATTATGATATTACTAATTATCCACAAAAATATATTAAACCAATGATTTATATGTGTCTTGAAATTGAAAAGATAGGCACAAAATCATTTCAATTCTTTCCATTACGTAATAATATTTCACCAAAATATATTCCTCTTGATAATAAAAGTATCATAGAATTATTTGTAGATGAAGATAAAAATACATATCTTAATGACATTGAAGGATATAAGGATTTACTATGGGCAAAATATTTTAACATGAATGATAATGTATTTAGACAAGAAAATTATAGTTTTGATTATAGAATTTCAACTGATTGTTATGGTGTATCAATTCAGCTAATTCATCATTCTTTTGTTGATAGTATGAAAGTCAAAAAATTAAATATGAAAAATAAAAAACAACAAATTAGAGAAGATTGTAAAAATATGAATGCAACTGATAAAGAAGAATATAAGAAGAATTTAAGATTGCAAAAAAAGAAGGAAGAACAAGATTTTAAATTAAAAGTCAAACAAGAAAAAGATAAAAAGAAATTAGAATTTAAAAAATTACCAAAAGAAGAAAAAGAAAAAGAAAAGATTAAAATGCAAATAAAAGCAAAAGAAGTATCAACAAAATATATCGAATTTCCATATTTGGAAGAATTAAATACTATGCAATTGGAAGAATTAAAAAATAATAATTGGGTATGTGTTGATCCAGGTAAGTCAAATTTACTTTATATGAAAAATAAAAATGGAATTACTATGAATTATACTAATAGAAATCATATAAGAAATACTAAAAGAATAAAATATCAAAAATTAATTAAAAATTATAAAGATAAAAAACATATTTCAACAATTGAAAATACTTTATCATTATATAGTTGTAAATCTTGTGATTATAAAAAATTTAAACAATATATAAAACATAAGAATGAACTTTATGAAATTTTATTATTTGATTATAAAAAAGAAATTTTTAGAAAATATAAATGGTATAGTCATATAAATAAAAAAAGAACAGAAGATAAATTAGTAAATAATATTAAGAAAACATTTGGCGAAGATGTAATTATAAACTTTGGCGACTGGAGTATTGGAAAGCAGATGAGAGGCTGTTTATCTAGTCCTAATTTAGGATTAAAACGAAAATTAGCTCAACATTTTAAAGTATATAATTTAGATGAATTTAGAACATCATTATTAAATTGTAAAACAGAAACAAAAAATGAGAATATTTATCTACCAGATAAAAAAGAAATACCACGAAAAATACATTCAATTCTAACGTATCAAACGGAAAATAAACGAATGGGATGTATTAATCGTGATGAGAATTCAGTAAATAATATGATAAACTTAGTAAAATATTATTTAGAATTTAAAAACAGACCTGAGAAATTTAGAAGAGATTATAAATTTCCAGACCCAACAAAAAATACCAACCCCAATTTATTGGCGTCAAGTGGTATTATGCCTTAACTGGTGCAATTATATTTTTTTTACTGAAAAGTGTCCCATTTTTCAGTGAAAAAGGTGTAATAATATCTTATAAATTAAGTACAAATAGATTCAATTTTATTGAGTAAATAAAATTGGTTATATGATACTATGTTTTAATTTTATTTACTCAATAAAATTGAATAAACCAGTATATAGATTTAATTATATATATGTAGATGGAACAAACTCTTATTAATAAGGGAACTGGAGCAGGAGGAAATATGACTAACTTTAATGGTAAGTCATTTGAAGTAAAGACCAATAATGAGACCAATTTAATAAATTTAGGTTTTATAAAGAAAATCTTGAATGATACAAAAAATGGTTATTATTTAGAAAAAAAATATAAAGATAAATCTATTGTTTATGTCTCACAATCTGGTTTGAAAACATATATGAAAGAAAAATATAATATTGAAATGTTTAGGTGTCCTGATGAAGCATATATAATAACTTATAAAAGACGAAAATATATTAGTATTAAAATTATTGAAAAGAAAGCACAAAATGTTGATGGAAGTGTAGAAACAAAATTATGGGCTGGGAATTCTTTAAAAAGAGAATATATGATTAAGTTAGGTGATATGTTTAAGGTTGATTATGCATATACTCTTAGTAGTTATCTGGAAAATAAAATGAAATCCGGTGAAGAAAAATATACTATACTAAATAAAATTCTAAATGAAGATAATATTAATGTATTCTATGGCGATTCAGATGATTATATTGCTAATATCAATAATTGGGTAGAAACGATATAATAACTTCATTTGTTTTAGCTCCTGGATTCTTTGAATTTATCATACGTTTACATTCAATACTAGTAATATTAAAACGACTCATATTATTCCGAACTAATATGACATCAGCATTTGACATTACTAATCGTATATTATTGTCTTTCATCATATTACACATATTAAATAATTTTAAATGTTGTTCCATATTGAAACCATCCATATTATATCCTACAAATGATTTTTCATTTTCTGGAGCATATGGAGGGTCCATATAGACAAAATCATTTTCTACTACTTTTTGTAATGCATCAGCAAAATCCATATGATGAAACTGAACATTTTGTATAACTTTACTAATTTCCATCAAATGTTCTTTTTCAATAATATTTGGATTATTATAATTACCGTATGGTACATTAAACCCATTTGGTCCTACTCGATATACTCCTCTGAAACAAGTTTTATTTAAAAAGATAAATAATGCAGAGCATTCGCAACTTGTTCGTTCTTTCATAGTATTATATTGTTGTCTAACCCAATAATAATATGATTCTTTATTCTTACATGCTTCCATTTCATTCTTCGGTTTTAAATTCCTATCATTGTTTATATTAGGAATACTATCATATTTTGTTGTTAATTTAATTATTCTTTTATAGAGTCTTTTTGGTTGTGATTGAATATTACGATACATATTAATTAGATTCTCATTTAGGTCATATGCATTAATAGTCCCAGTTATATTGATTTTTTTATTTCGTACTAGTTCTAAGAAAGCTAATAATACGCTACCACCGCCTAAGAACACTTCGTGATAATTATTCATTTGTGTAGGATAGATAGTCATTACTTTATCTAAAATTTGAGTTTTTCCACCAACCCATTTTAAGATTGGTTTTGGGAAGTTTATATTATTTAAATCTATCATTTATAATTTATATATATTAATAATAATTCTATTTTATATCAATTTTT
>Ga0214919_10001139_pt1 | contig 44583 bp, 39 predicted proteins | sample LL1503_MetaG_FD_177994 | JGI IMG/M metagenome (GOLD analysis project Ga0214919, IMG submission 177994) | Freshwater microbial communities from Lake Lanier, Atlanta, Georgia, United States - LL-1503 | ecosystem: Environmental > Aquatic > Freshwater > Lake | place: USA: Georgia | collected... | reverse complement strand
ATAAAACTCTTTTTTTACAAAACTCTTTTTTTACAAAACTCTTTTTTTACAAAACTCTTTTTTTACAAAAAAAAGGAGGCAAAATAAAGGAGATAAAAAAAATAAAGGAGACAAAAAATAAATGAGATAAAAAAAATAAAGAAGACAAAAAAAATGAGATAAAAAAAAATGAGATAAAATAAATGGGACAAAAAAAATGAGATAAAAAAAATAAATGAGATAAAAAAATAAAGGAGACAAAAAAACTTTTTATAAAAGTATAAAACTATTTTTATATAAAGGAGACAAAAAAAAATGAGTAATGTAAAATTTTTAGATCAAATAATTCAAAATATTAATGATAATAATTTGGATTATTATTTTATAAAAGCATTAAATCAAATTTGTATGAAATTAAATAATCAAAATATATTATGTACAAATTTAGGCGTAATGCTTCATAAAAATAAATATATTCGCAATAAAAAAATAATTATAAAAAATTTATATAAAAAAATAATAACATTAATTGATGAAAAAAAAGTTAATTTTTTAACCCCACACATGCATTTAAATGGTATGTTATCATTTAATATTAAATATCCAGAGATATTTAATGTTAAATATCCAGAAATAAAAGAAGTACAAACTTATTTATTTCCACTAGGGAAAATGGAGCCATTTCCACTAGGGAAAATTGAGCCATTTCCACTAGGAGAGTCTTTAAACATTATCAACAAATTATATGAATTTATAATATTAAATGGTATCAATGATGGTAAATATATTTCTATATTTTATAATCAGTTATATCATTTTTATAATATATATACAAATAATGAAGTTGTTTCTCAATTGATAAAATATAACAATATTGAATTATTTTTACAAAATTTTGCAAAAGATTTAATTAAAGTTGAAAATAATTATAGTAAAAGGATATATATTAGTTTCTGAGCAATATTAGTTTCTGAGCAATATTAGTTTCTGAGCAATATTAGTTTCTGCATTTTCTCATATATATATCACCCATTTTTGCGAATTCTAATTCGAATGCGATGTTATGCATTTGTTTGCAATATTTAGTTAATAATAGTATTGGAGATGGTGCATAATATGCGCCTAATATGTCCATAAATAAAAATAATACATTAATGGCAATATTTTTTTTTCTATATTGAATATCTAATTCTATATGATCCATAAATATATACGGCAAATCTATTATTGTAGTATGTAATGTAGTATGAATAATTCCAATTTTTTTATTTGATAAATAAATCTGAATTATATCCCTTTTTTCATTAAATTCCAATACTAATTCTGTGAGAATTGTCGCTTGTAATTTTTGATTTGTATGAATTAATTCCATTGCAATAGGTGGGATATATTGATTATGCTTTAGTAATCCAAAATGTGGATATATGACACAATAGCATAACCATTGATAATATTTATTACTAAATTGTTTAATATATTGATCATAATCCGCCTTTGATTGATTTTTATAATTTATTAATAATATACTTGGATTACATAACTGTATTTTTACCCAATTATGTATTTTTAACTCATTGTGTATTTTTAATTCATTATCATTTACTTTTGCATATATACGAAATACATTAAATCCCGCATTTGATTCTTTATATATAGAAAAATCATTCTTTATAATTAATTGAGCAATTTCTTGTGTAAATTCTTTTATTTTTATCATTATATGTTTTGATATTGATTTTTCCGATATGTTTGTGTATTCTCCATTTGGTGACATTTTATCATATGAATGAGAATCCATAACATAACACATTTTTAATCCATTTCTCATATATAAAACAAAATCAATATTTACACCAATAATATCATCTGAATATATTTTATCCTTTGTAACAAAATAATCATGCCCAATATATTCTTTTAATATTGCGCCATATAATATTTTTATATTAAGACTAGATTTTAATTCCGCGCCTTGTGTTATATAATGGTGGCCAAATTTGCTCCCCGTGGATGCATGTGTAATTTTATAATGTTCTCGATCAATTGTTGTAAATGATAAATGCACAAATTGTGATATTGTATTTACCATATATGGATGAATTAATGTTAATAATACATCAGAAATTGTCCCATCATTAATATTTACATTACAGGTTAATAATTTATTCTGTATTATTTTATCTAATGTTGTGTTTTTTATTTTATATGGACGTTCATATATGTTATTCTTTAGTGTAAAATTTAATCTATGCGCAATCTTATCAATAAATATAGACACTGGTGGTTTTTTCATGTATAATTTACCACTGTCATTATTTATTGATACAAAATTCCGCACTGAATATATTTCTAATATTTGCGCAATCATCGCTGTGGCAATTCCTCTATTTTGATATTGAGCATCTATGGCAATAGTTAACAAATTATTACTTTTGTCTTCGTCTAAACTTAAATGCCCAACCCCTATATAACCTATTATGGATTTTCTATTTTTGATAAGAAATATATTGCACTTCTTACTATCTGTATAATGATCCAATAAAGAATCAAATGATAAATGATAAAAATGAATTTTTTTTGCCTCATCAATTTCATGTGGTGATGCATTGGATATAGGAACTAATAGACATTGATTGCTACCAATTAATACTCCAGAGAATGGAGATAGTGTCCCAATGGTTATTACTTCCGCCAGTGCAATTGGGCGCCGTTTTATTCCCAATGGTGGAAAAACTACACTATCCAATATAAATGAAAAGTAATCTTCAGAGAATCTATTTTCAAATTGATCACATTCTATTTTGTCTTTAATCCCAAACCCCGCACAGCCAAAGCCAATACAATTATTTACCTCTAATATAAAAAAATGATTATTTTCAGTTACCATAGCATCGACGCCAAATACTTTATACCCAATAAAAAATTCATTATAGATAGACATATCGGTTAGGGCAATTCCCATCGCTAATGTTTTTTTAAATTCCGCAAAGTTATGCTTTGCGTCAGATGGCAATTCATCGCCGTATACATCTTGTGGCCACTTATAATACTTCTCAGTGTATTTACCACCGCTAATATGTATCTCTGGATTTTCCCAATCATCAGGAATGTATTGCCGTAATGCAGTGGTAATTGTAACTTCATCATGTATATAACACCGTTTAATCCCACTTTCTATACTTAAAATTACAAATAGGCGAATATTAAACTTTTTACCCTCTATTGTTTTGGGGTTTAATATATATTCCGAAACAATTGCATTTTGACCATGTCTTCCCTTTAAATCTGTAATCTCCAAATCTTTCTTTGCTTTATAATACCCATTTTTGTCAAAAAAAACTTTAACGCCTTGTTGCTTTGATGTTTTATTCTTCTTCAAAATATACGCTATTGATTTTTTTGGGGTTGCCTCCGCAAGTGTGAGTTCCGCAAGTGTGAGTTCCGCAAGTGTGAGTTCCGCAAGTGTGAGTTCAAACTCGTCAATAGTATATGTTTTTGGCAAATATTTTTCACCATTAGGGATTAAGTGTTTGATTGTTTTAAACAACATTGATTTTTCAATAATTTGTCTTTGGCCACCTAATGTATTTTTGATTCCGGCGTGTTGCGTGATGAATAATGGATCATGATATGTTTTTTTTCCATTTTGGATAGTGGACTTTTCACTTGACCCAAATGAGACATGAACTGGATTATCCGCACTCAATTTAATAAAATTATGCCGTTTTAATATTTCTTCTAGTTTTTCATATCTTAACCCATAATCATGATTGCATATTGAATAATACATTTCACCCTCATGTAATGTATGCTCATGTAATATATTACTATGTAATATATGCCCATGGCCACCTTTTTTTATATTATATTTATTACCACATTGTAAAATAATATATACAATAATAAGTATTAATATCATGAATACCATAAACCATATAATTATATTGATAGGATAATTCATTATACTATAGTCTATTATATTCTATATAGTATATAATATATTTGAAATGCATAATATATACTATATATAGTATACATAAAAAGTATATAGTATACAAGTATAAAAATGAGTATAGATTTATCTAAATTATCAAAATTAGAACTTTTACAAAAATGTGAAGATCTTAAAATTACAAAATGCAAATCAAAAACAAAAAGCAAACTTATTGAACTTATTGAAGCAAAAAATGCCACCTCTATCAAAATTGAAAATGATGACATTAAAATTGAAAATGATGAAGTCAAAATTGAAGATGGTGAAAATAATAAATTTACCCTAGTGGATTTATTTTCTGGAACTGGGGCGTTTTCTTATGCTTTTCACAAAACAAATAAAGTGACAACTATATTTGCAAATGATTTGTTGGATAGTTCGGAATTAATATTTAATTTAAATAATAAGGTGAATTTGACAAAAAAAAATTTGATATCAATTAAAGACGAAGATATTCCAAAATCCAATATAATAACTGGTGGATTTCCATGCCAGCCATTTAGTATTGCCGGGATGAAAAAAGGATTTGATGATGAAAGAAGTAATGTATTTTGGAAAATATTATCCATTATCCGAATCAATCAACCAGAGATAATCATATTGGAAAATGTAAAAAATTTACAAAGTCATGATCATGGAAAAACATTTGATACAATTATAAACAAATTAACAGAATTAAATTATTATATTAAGTATTCAATATTAAACACCTGTACAATAACAACCATCCCACAAAATCGAGAAAGAATATATATTGTATGCTTTAAAAATAAAAACACGCACGATCAATTTGAATTTGATTTTCCAAGAATAGATAATATTCCAATTATAGAACTATTAGATACAGATATCCCCGATAAATATTATTATACTGAATCATCCGCGATATATGATAAATTAAAAAAAGATATAACAAAACACATATCAACTAATACAGTATATCAATATAGGAGATATTATATCCGAGAAAATAAAAATAGTGTTTGCCCAACATTAACGGCAAATATGGGAAGTGGTGGACATAATGTTCCTATTATTTTAGATGATAGGGGAATTCGTAAATTGACGCCAAAAGAATGTTTTAGATTGCAAGGATTTTCAGATTCTTATATATTGCCAAATATATCAAATAATAAATTATATTCATTGGCGGGAAATGCTGTATCCATCCCAATTATAGAATTATTAGCAAACAAAATTATGGATTTACTAATTGAATAGCGGTTGTTTTCTTTGTCTCCTTTCTTTTTAAGAAAGAGTTTTACACCATTTCTTTGTCTCCTTTCTTTTTAAGAAAGAGTTTTACACCATTTCTTTGCCTCCTTTCTTTTTAAGAAAGAGTTTTATATTACCATCAAAAATGATTTGAGAATATTTTTCAATATGTGGCTTTAATGCATTCCAATTAATTCTAGGTCGTCTTCCCTGTAAGCATTGATCGTTAAAACTTTGAGTTTTACTAATTGGCAAGTTACTCCATTCATCCGATTTTTTTTGCAAATTTACTCTATATAATATAAAATTATCATGTATCCAATTTCTAGCATCAAGAAAATAGATAATATCCCAATCTGAACTAGGTGTAAATGAAATTGGACCATCACTTGTAAAACATTTACACTCTTGCTTTCCTTCAATATGCGAAACTAAATCACCAGTTTTGCATGACCAATTAGAACTAGTATCTCCATATTTATGAATCATAAATTTAATTAAATTTTCACTTATATCTTCTGGAATTGCTGGCAATCTAAAAGAAATATTTAAACCATTTAATATTTCTTTTCTTTTTGAGACATAATTTTTATGTACATAATAGCACTCCAATAATACATCTATAGTATATAAATCTTTCATATCTTTCACTTCTTTTATTTCTTTTACTTCTTTTACTTCTTTTATTTCTTTTATTTCTTTTACTTCTTTTACTTTTTTTACTTCTTTTATTTCTTTTATTTCTTTTACTTCTTTTACTTCTTTAGAATGAATTAATTTTAAATTTTTTTGAATCAATTCAATTAAATCATTTTTATTTTTTGATTTATACTTTATAATACCAAGATCTTCGCATTTTTGATGTAATTGTTTCTTTGTCAATACTGATAAATTTTCTGACATTATAGTATTATATAGTATAGTAATATTATATAAATATGTATTCAAATATATAAATTTGTATTCAAATATATAAATTTATATTCTATATAATATATGATATAATATAATGAAATTGTCTTTTCGCCATACGATTAAATTATATACAATAACAAATATATATTTTTCCAAAATGTATGATATTGCCTATAATGAGAATATAAATTCCATTTTATTTTCTAATAATTCAATACAATTAGAAATATTTAATATATTCTCTCTAATATCTATATTATTAATATATCAAATAAACTTAAAAAAAAATAAAAAAATAAGTTTATTAAATAGTGTATTTAATTCAAGTATAAATTCCAAAAATGATATTATCGAAAACATATTAGATTTTATATTTATCTGTATCATTATCATTTTTTGCAAAAATATTGAAAATGCAATTTAATTACCCTTTGGTATCGCTTTCGTCCTCGCCTTCGCCCTCACTTTCGCCCTCGCTTTCGCCTTCTCTCTTGAGAATTGCTTTGCATGCATCATATCCATTATTAATTGATTCAATATCAAATCTTAATACTATATCCTCAAAATCATAAATAGTTTGATATGCTAAATTAATAGTATCAACCATTTGATTGAATTTTTCAATGCTATCCATATCATCAAAATTTAGTAATATTTTGATTAATAATTTTAGCTTTGCAAATTTTGATAAATTTATAATTCTCTTATCACCAAGCATTTTTTCATCATATTGGCTTTTTTGAATAAAATGTTCTTCTGTAATATCTGAATCATAATCTGGAATAAATATATATAAATTATTAAAGTTATCTAATTCTTTATCACTATAATGATGATTATCATAAGATTCTTTATCATGAGCGCTTTCACATTCATCCTTAATAACATCAATCAATTCATTAAATAGAGGCTGTTTTCCATTTTTAATATAAATTTGATCAATTTCATCCTCTGATAATAATCTAGTATGATATAAATTTTCACCTTTTTCGAAATTAAAAGTCATTTCACAATAGTCATAATGAGATGAAACATTATAATGAAATGTTTTATACATAACCAATGAATTAAAATGGGTGTAAAATGATTCCCAATCAACTGAAATTTTATAATCAGGAAAGCTTGTTTTTTCTACAAATATATTATTAAATCTATCATGCTTTTCTAATGTATCAATAAAACAAGTTGGCCGTTTTGGATTATTTAATACCGTGGCGACTAAATACTTATCCCCCAAGAAATAATCAAAGAAATAACTACATCGCTTACACTCATCAAATATCCAATGTTTATCAAATGAATTCTCTTGCGATGTTGATGATGAGCATAAATATCTACGATCAATTGGGCACTCATAGCTAGTTGGATAATCAGTATTAATTGGATATCCATGACGATCACTTGCATTTGGTGGAATAAAAGATATATCAGAGTTTAATTCTTTGCTTAATATCCTATCATAATGAATTGTAATTGACCAAATATAGCCATCTTGTTGTGTTCTAAATAATGTATCTTTTCCACCGCTTTCAATAAATAATTCAAACATTTTATCGCGGGTTTCAACATCAATAATTGTATACCCTTCAGAGCTAAATTTAAATTCCTCTATTCTAGAAGAAGGCGCACATTTGCCTCCCCCAAACATACCAGATAAAAATGACCACATTTTTGCACAATAGAATGATCTATCTTTTTACTATTATTGTAATAGTTTTAACTATTAAATTATAAAATTCAAATATAACTCTTTCTTACTCTTTCTTTTGAAAATTGGAAAATTCAATAAAACTCTTTCTTTTTTCAAAAGAAAGGAGACAAAGAAAAAAATAAAACTCTTTTGGAAAATTCAATAATATTGAATTTGTCCGAGGAGGCAAAGAAAAATATTTTTGGTAAAGCTTTTTTAAAAAAAGCGACCTCTACGCAGTGAGAGCGACGCCTACGCTAGTGGCTTTTAATATAATTTGGTGATGGTACTGACAACAAGTGCTTTTTCATCCAAAGCACTTCGAAACAGTATATCTGCATCTTCACGGCATAATATTCTAACATCATCAGTGACCATACTCGCCGCCAAAGATTTAATGTTTAATAATTTAATAGTTGTCCGAAATGTCTCATTGTTTGAGATAGATGATCTTAAATTTATTTTTTTTGGAGATCTATAAATTTCATGATAAATTAAATTAGATTTGGAATATGTCAATTGAAGAGGATGATCACCTAATTTTTCAAAGGTTATATTATCACTAAAATTAGATGCATCCCCAATAGATTTTTTAAATTGTTTTGCGGTAAGTGTAAATTCAATTGGGAAATTAGTCAATAATGATTCGGGTGTAATGATATCTTTTATTTCATATAATTCTGTATCCGGTGGGTAATATGATAATGAAATTTTATAATGACATTCTTTTTCAATATAGGCATCTTTAAATATAAAAGTTAAACTATCAATATCGTCATGGGTTTGTATAATGGTGATTTTATAAAATGTCTTATCAATAGATGAAAAAATCTTTTCAATTGCATCTCTATTTATACCCAACCAATAATCATCATTGCAATAATACCAATTAATATGAGACCCCGCAACTTCCGCAACAACCCGAGATGTTTTTGAATGATCTCTTGTATAAAATGTTAAACCAGTCTTGCTACAATGCAAATGTATTTCACGTGCTTTTATATTCTTAAAATAGGTAAACAATGATTTAAATACTAGAGGATCACTATAGGCAAATTCAATCCTATTATTTGGATCTTTTGGCTCATCCACTATACCAAATTTTTCAATTAATGGAGGTGGTTGTCTAATTGATGGCCTACCGGGGCCTTTTCTTTTTGCTTTATTATTTATCATACTTTTTATTTACAATACTTTTTATTTACAATACTTTTTATTTACAATACTTTTTATTTACAATAATTATTTATCATAATTTTATTTTCTAATATAAATATTATTTTTAATATTTAATTAATTATTTACAATAATTTATTATTAATTACATAAATTTGTTCTAAATCTAGTAAATCATCCGATTTTACGCCTACATTAAATTCTTCATTTAAATTATTATCTAAAATGGTATTTTTTAAATTTGTATCTAAAATATTGTTATCTAGCAAATTAAGTTTATTTGTTAAATTTGTTTTGATATCTAATAAATTTGTATCTAAATTTGTTTTGATATCTAATAAATTTGCATCTAAATTATTGTCTAAATTATTTTTTAATTTTGTAGGTTGTAATAAAGTCATTGGAATGTTATTAATTGAAGTCATTGGAATGTTATTAATTGAAGTCATTGGAATGTTATTAATTGAAGGCATTGTTGAATTAATTGAAGGCATTGTTGAATTAATTGAAGGCATTGTTGAATTAATTGAAGGCATTGTTGAATTAATTGAAGGCATTGTTGAATTAATTATTTTTTTTGTGCGCCTTTCAGGCTTAGGTGAATTATCAGGTTTTTTATTTTGCAAATTTATTCCAATTATATCATCAACTGATGACATACGTAATATATCATCATGTTTTCCAAATTCAAAAAAGCTATATTTTTTTGGAGATTGATTACCATTATTTAAAACTTTACTTAAAATTTTACTTGTTGTTAATTTTTTAGTTTGTTTACTATTTGATTTTTTTTTAGAACTATCCTCAATATCACTATCCCCACTGCCACCACTATCCCCACTGCCACCACTATCACCACTGCCACCACTATCACCACTGCCACTATCGCCACCATCACCATCACCGCCACCACCATTTCTAGTATTTAGTGGTAATATATATTTAGAATGTTTATCAATATGTGCTAATCTATCCGATATTTTATTATCAATAATATTACTATTTTCAATCAATTTAACATATGTACTATAAGATGCCTCTAAAAATGTTTTACCCCCAATTGATCTATTTTCTCTATCTAATGTCAATACCTTAAAAATTTCAATACTTAAAATATAATAATCTTTTGACGCCATTAATTCATTTTCCATACGGGTTTGTATGGCTAAAAATAATTCAATACTACCAATAATACCACATGTTAATGATAATAAGCAAGTAATTGCAGATATTAATTGTTGATCTATATATGTTTGTAATCCAACACTTGAAACTGATGCGATACTAGAAATTAAAATAACTGGAACCCTAAAATATCTTAATATTCCTTTTAAATATAAATATTTTGTCTTATGTTCTTTGCTTAATATTACACTATTCACTCTTATTTGCTCCAATACAGTTTCAATATCGGAAGACCAATCATTTGTATCCGATATATTCGATAAATCGGAGTTTAATTTAGATGCTCTATACTGCATATTTGATTTTCATATTAAATGTATATATATACTATATATTTTATATAAAATTATATAAAATTAAATAAAATTGTATACAGTTAAATACTGTTAATTATATATAAGATAATGAATCAAATTGCTTGTGCTATATTTGATGGTAATTTATTTATTATAAACGATTCATCAAATCAAAAAATGAGCAATACTAGATTAAAGCACTTGGTATCAATGTGCATTAAATTTAATGAACTTATCTATGAAGATGTAGTAAATATTACATATAGAGGAATTATTCAATTTAAAACAATTGGAAATCTTTTTATACAGAATAAATATATTATAGTAAATGTTAATATAAAAAAAAATACAGTTCATAGCGCAACTATAGAATTGTCCAAAATGAAATTGAGTGGCGGTGAAGAAATTGCCATTATGGAGGATGAAGAAATTGCCATTATAGCCAATTTACATAGAGGTATCATTGATCTATATAAAAATCATTCAATTGAATGTTATAATTCATCATATAATGGAAAAACATATGAGTATGTCCAAAATAATAAAATAAAAATTGATTTGGATATTATTTATAATACATTTTTAGATATTAAAGATGACCCACCTATTGACAATATTACATTTTCTATATCTGTATAGGATAAATTCAATTTATTGAAAGAGTAAGAGTTTTATTCTTTATATGCAGATATTGCAGATGCGGATGCAATTAAATCTTTTGTTAATAGTGCATATATTTTATTGTTTTCATCCCTTATAGTTAAAACTCCATTTATTATTGAAAGTATAAATATCATTTTTTTGGGATATATATTTTTAACATCGGTGTTTAATTGAAATTGGATCATAAATTCATCATCAATTTTTTTATTTGCGGTATTTGCCGACCATCTTTGTTTATGCTGAGATGATAATTCTACTAATTCAATTGGTTGATTTAATATAAATTCTTTATTTTTATCAACCATTAAGATATACCCATTTCTTTTTTTCTGTTCTTTTGGGGCAATAAAAATTTGTAAATCTGATAAATTTGCTTTTTTTATAAATTCTAAATCTCCAACCCACATACCAGATAAATATGTATTATATTTTAAACAACAAGAATTTGCATTTTTTACTGAACATATTACTATAATTATTATTATAATTAATATTACTATAACAAATAAACATAATGTTTTTAAATTTTTACTTAATTTCATATTATACAATTTTTATAAAGTTATTTTTTATAAAAAATATAAAATATGAAATAAAAAATAGTAAAAAAAATAACTTTTATAATATTATATTTTATATGTTTTATTTACTATTTTTTATTTATAAAAAATCTTAATTCAATTTATTTAGATTTTTTAGTAACGACTAATTCTTCTTCAGAATCAGATGCGGTATCACCTTCAAGTTCATATTCACCATTATCTCTCCCATTATCTATGGTTGATACCGTGCTATCATCGTCTTCAATTTTTCGCTCAGAAATAGTAAGTTTTGAAAAACTTTTACAATTATCTTCATCTAAATCACTGTTTTCACCATCTTGATCTAAATCACTCCCTTCATCTAAATTATCTTCATCTAAATTATCTTCATCTTGATTTTCATCTTTATTTTCATCTTCATCTTGATCTTGATCGCCTTCGTCATATTGATCACCCTCATCATCTTGATCTAAATCACTCCCTTCATCATCTTGATCTTCATCTTTATCTTGATCTTGAATTATTAATTTTGCCCGCTTACTATTAGTTGCTTTAATATTAACAGTGTCTTCCTTGGTGGATTTTACATTTGCTTTACGCTTAGTAACTGTTTCCTTAACTTCTTTACCGGCTTTAACGGCTTTGCTTTCTTTACTGGCTTTAACTTCTTTACCAGCTTTAACTTCTTTGCCAGCTTTAACAGCTTTGCTTTCTTTACCGGCTTTGCCAGTTTTTTTTGTTTTGCCCGCAGTAACCACAATTGGTTTGCTTAGTATTATTCTATCAATAGTTTCAAGTAATTCAAGTAATTCTTGCTTTTGGACTAATAAGTAATGATTGTAAATAATTTCCTTTAGCGATTCAATTGATAATGTATATCGATTTTTTTGATTTTTAATATAGGATATAATAGAATTGCATATAATAATCATTAATTTTTTGAATGGAAGTGTTTTGCTTTTATCGATTACAACTTTATCAGTAATAATAGATTGTTTCAATTGCATTTTTAATTTAGTCTTGTTATATTCTAATAAAGAATTTTTTTCCCCATTTCCTATATATATATGGTTTAACATTGAACTAATTTCTCCTTTATTAGTATCAAATTCACCTCTAAATCTAATAAATAGTTGTTCTAAAACATATAAAGAAATGCCATTCTTAGGCAATATAATTGGATTGGCAAGTTTAATGCTTTTATCTTCATTTATTTGTTTAATTTCAGTTTTACTGAGAGTTGTCTCTTCATATGTTTTAAGTATTTCATTAGATTTTAATAAAGAATTCCAACTATTGTCTTCATTGGAGATTTTATCTAATTCATTCAATACCATTAAATTTATCCAATCAATTAAAAATTTATCTGGTTGTAATATTGACATACTTAAACTGTAATGCTTTAAACCGTAATTATACTTGTATTTATGTATTATATGTACACAAATACCTAAATTCAAATATAATTGAATTATGCATTTATAATATTAAATATTAATATATATATATATATATATCAATTAAGGATAGGCAATTAAGGGTAGGCAATTAAGGCAATTATGTCTTCAAAAGAAAGCCATGCTTCAAAAGATAGTCATACTTCAAAAGAAAGCCATGCTTCAAAAGCGGTATTAATTCCAAGTAAAATATATAATAATATTAAGACCATATCAAATGACGATTTAAACAATAAGCATATGCTTTCATTGATTGAGTTTTTTATTTTAGAAAATGGATTAGTGAATCATAATTTGAAGGGATATAATAATTTTGTCCAACATGGTTTATCTAGGATTATGACCGAATATTTTAAGATTGATACGCATATTAAAAATATAAATAAAGGGTCAAAATTTCAATTAGAATCCCCTATTGAATCATATCAGATGAAGATTAATTTTCATAATATAAATATGGCCATGCCTACACAAACAGTATTTTCAGAATGTCAACATACTTATTTATTTCCAAGTAGAGCGCGTTTAACTGGTTTGCCATATGCTGGGCAAATTACAATATCCGCAACGGTAACCATAATTGCCCATTTTAAAAATGGCCAAACTGAAGAAAAAGTTTCAGAGATTTCATCGACGCCAATTGGATTTTTTCCAGTAATGGTTGGTAGTAATCGATGTCATTTACACAATATGACAAAAAATGGATTAAAATTAATCGGTGAAGATCCAAATGATCAAGGTGGGTATTATATTATGAAAAACAATGATTATGTAATTGTCAGTAATGAAAATATTAAATATAACATTTCACATATACATATTGTGAATAAGAATGGTGAGGCGGTAAGAACTGAATTTTTATCCCAACCGGGTGGCGCATTTGAAAACTCATCACAGGTAAAAATAAGATTTATGATAAATGGCCAAATTAATATTGAGATCAATTCCACAAAATTATCAAATAAAAGATTGCCATTTTGGCTCATTTACAGATTACTTGGGATGACAAGTGATAGGGATATTGTAAATACAATTGTATTTGATATTAATGATACAAGCCCAATTACCACTAAACTAAAAGAAATTGTATGTAATGCATTGCATATCGCAGATGCAAATTTTAAGCCACTCGTTGACATTATGGAGCGAAGAGAAATTATACAAATGACCGCAGAGAGAGTAAATCGATATTTGACTCCAGAAAACACCGCATATCGAAAGAATGATAGCGCATCTCAACAGGCAAATCAAGATTTAATTTTAATATTAAACTCAACATTATTCCCACACATTAAAGATAAAGATAAGCTTAAATTTTTGGGATTAATTATTAGAAAAACATTACTTGTTCATCTAAAAGTAATCCCCCCAACTGATCGAGATAGTTACTCCAATAAAAGAGTGCATGACGCGGCATTAAGTTTAGCCAAGGCATTTAAAACTGATTTTAACGTAATTCATATTAAATCATTATTGGCGGGATTTAGGCGAGAATTAAAAAACAATCCATGGGAAACAATTACAAAAACAAGTATTATGGACACATTTAAGAATTCTATCATTGTAAGTGATTTTAATAAAGCCATTGAACAATCAATCACGTCGGGAAATAATATCATCACAATTAAAAGACAAGGTATTGTAAATAGAGTATCGAGCCAAACATTAGAAATCAAAAATGGATTAAATCGATTAAGTTCATTACGGATGGTATTAACTCCACAATCTGGAAATGCATCAAAGCAAACCAAAAGAGCTGATGAAATTAGAAGAGTACATGCCACGTATCCCGGTTTTATTTGTTTAATACAAAGTGCCGACACTGGTGAATCTGTAGGGATGCAAAAACAACTTGCAATTACTGCTGGCATCTGTTCTGCGGGTGATTCATCATCCTTGAAATTTTATTTAAAAATGGATAAAGATATTATCCCTATTGATAGTATAAGATCTGAGCAAATTTTAAGAGAAAATTTGGCATTTATATATGTAGATGGTGATCTAATTGGATATAGTAGAGATGCTAATTTATTAGTGGATCGATATAGAAAATTAAGAAGAGAGAAAAAAATAGTTGATATGCATACGACTATTTATTGGAAAACACTTTTAAATGAAGTTGAATTTTGGCTAGATGTTGGAAGATTATATCGACCATTACTTATTGTTGATAATAATTTAGAAGAATTTGACTCGGATTGTATGCGCTCGCATAAAGCCGGAAAAGAACCAACTGTAGATTTTATTCAAAATATTAGATTAACAACAGAACATATTCATAAATTAATGAATGGTGATATCATATTTAGTGATCTTGTGGAAGAAGGTATTTTTGAATATATTACCCCAGAAGAACAAGAAAATTGTCTGATTGCAAAATCAATTGAGGTCTTGAAGAGAGATAAAAATGATTATTGTAATGTATATACTCATTGTGAAATTCCCCAAGCGGTATTAGGATTGGCAGCATTAGCATCACCGTATGCAAATTATACACAACCCTCAAGAATTACAATGTCCACAAATCATAGTAGACAAGCCGGTGGTTGGTATTCCCCAACATATCCCGAGAGATTAGATAAAAATAAATTCTTTCAATGGTTTAATGAGACCCCTATTGTAAGAACCCTTACAAACAAATTTATAACACCTAATGGGATGAATATTATAATTGCATATACAAGTTATGGTGGAAATAATCAAGAAGATTCTGCCATCATTAATAAAGCCTCTGCGGATCGTGGATTATTTGCTGGAATATTTTTCAAATATGAAATGATAGAATTAGAAAGTGGTGAAAAATTTTGTAATCCGGATTTTTTAACCACTAAGAATATAAAACCTAATGCAAGTTATGAAAAATTAGTAAATGGATTTATCAGAGTTGGTAGTATTGTAAATTATGGAGATGTAATTATTGGGCGTGTGTCCAAAATTAATAAAGGAAAATTAGCCGGAGATAATTATACCTATACCGATCGAAGTATTGTGTATCGATTAAATGAGCCCGCCTATGTTGTATCCGTCATAGAAACCAGAGGCGCAAATGATGAACAGTTTGGAATTGTTAAATTAAGATATAATAGAAAATTAAGCACCGGAGACAAAATGGCATCTAGATGCGGGAATAAATCTATTGTCGCCGAAGAATTATCACAAAGTGATATGCCATTTACACAAAGTGGAATTACCCCAGATGTAATTATTAACCCACATAGTTTTCCAACTAGAATGGTTAATGGTCAAGCAATTGAGACAATTATTGGAAAAATTTGCTCAAAAAAAGGATCCATTACAGACGGAACCGCATTCTTAGATGTTGATCATGATGAAATCATTGAAGAAATGATAAAATGTGGATATCATTATAGCGGGAAAGAAAGATTATATAATGGAAAAACTGGAGAGTATATGAATGCATCCATTTTTATGGGGCCATGTTATATGCAACGATTATTAAAGTTTGTATTAGATGATGGACAATGTGTCGCGGGAAGTTGCCCAACTGATCCAATTACTGGACAACCATTGGGAGGAAAGAGCGTACAAGGTGGATTAAGAATTGGAGAAATGGAGACTTGGTGTTTACATTCCCATGGTAGTATGGCTAATTCATATGAAAAACATAGTATGGATTCAGATGGATTACTTATATATCTCTGTCGAACTTGTGGAAAACCTGCCATATGCAATGAAGATAGAAATGTTTATATTTGCAAAACCTGTAATGAATTTGCGGAAATTGTTGCGGTGGAAAGTACTAAATCCTCTAATGCATTTATTGAAGCTTTGGCGGCCTCAAATGTTGGGATCACTAATGGACTCACCAAAAAAACATTCGAGAAATATTTATAACTGCCACTAGCGTAGGCGTCGCTCTCACTGCGTAGAGAAGCCTTTAAAAAAGGCTTTACCCAAATATTGTCGAGCCACTGCGTATAGAAGCCTTTAAAAAAGGCTTTACCCAAAATATAGTTGCTCTTTTAAATAATAGTTAAATACCTATTGCATAAGCATTACTTTTATTTAAATTAAGCATAAAATTAAAATATTTTTTTTTGTATTTATACCATATAAATATTTTTTGCATATATATAGTGATATTAAAAATGGCACAGTTACAAGAAATATTATCTAAAGAAGAATTATTAATTAAGTCTAAAGAAGAATTGGTTGATATAATAAGTGAATTATATATTAATATTACAAAAAAACCAAAAACAAGTGAAGCGCAATTAAAAGCAATAAAAACTTATTATAGTAAAAAATCAGATTATGTGTGTGAGATGAAAAAAAAATACTATGAAAAAATGAAACAAAATCCAGAATGGGTTGAAAAAAAAAATAAAATTAGTAAAGAAAATTATCATAAAAAAAAAATGCTTGCGCAAACAGCAATTAATTTATTTAAAAATGATATCCATATATAAAGATACTTTTTACTATTTTTTGGCCAAAAATATTATTTGCGGATATCCGAAAATAATGAATTTAATTAATTTTTTAAAAATTCATACAAAAATAAATAATGAATTTATAGATGATTTTTTTGGATTATATGAATCTAAGGATAAATATAATTTTTCAATAAATATTGATACAATTGCTAAATGGTTAAATATGACAATTGGTCATATTAAAGAAACTTTAGTATATTCTTACAAAGAAAATATTGATTATAAAATAATAAAAGGAACCAGTAATGGTATGAAAGGAAAACCAAAAGATACAATCTTATTAACACCTAAATGTTTTAAATTAATGGCAATGCAAAGTAAAACAAAAAAAGCAAGTCAAGTTAGAGAATATTATTATGAACTTGAACAATTTATAGATCAGTATAAAGAATATATAATTAAAGGACTTGAAGATAAAATTAAGCAACTTGAAAATAACCAAAAGCCTAAAATAGATCCATCAAAAGGTATAATTTATATAATAAAAGCCTCTGATGGTATAGGTCATTACAAAATAGGCAAAACTAAGAATTTAAAACAAAGATTAAGGCAATATAATGGGGATAAAAAAGATGATATTGTTCCTTTATATGTCTATGAAACTAATAATATTGATGAAGTTGAGAGATGTGTTAAATCATATGCTAAACAATATCAATATAGAAAATATAAAGAAATATATAAGGCAGATATAAATACATTAAAAATTTTAATAAATGATTGTGGTGAATTTAATAAAAAAACTAATTTAAAAATAAAATGGAAATCAAATTTATCTAATAGTGATAATCATTATATTGCAATTTTTAAAGATTAATATCATAAAAAAGTGTTTTATGCATGCCATTTTGTTATCTTTTTTTTGATAACATTTTTATTTATTTTTGTGGAAATTGATATTATATCCTCTATTGATTGAAATTTTTTTGTACGTATGTCATTTATAAATGTGGTATAAATGTTTTCACTGTGTATATGACTTGCTTCAGGATCAGAATTTAATGTTTCTAATGTGGCAAATAATTTATTATATTTTTTTTCTAATTTATCCATATTATCACTATTATATATTATAAATTTATTTTTATTTAATATTAAATATATAAAAAATGGGTAGGGGCTAAAAAATACTATAATTGAATATCTAATTAAATATAATATATATAAAAACAATGTACTCGGTTACGTTTTATGGTTATAAATTAGAAGAAAATGAATTATCAATATCAATTTCTAAACAAGATGATAGCTATTTAGTCACAGAGACACATATTATATATTCACTCGATTCATCTTTCCCGCCATATACAAAAGAAGTATTATTTGATTCTTATATTCCAATGTTACATTATTTAATAGAGGCATTTAATGAATTTTATGAAGAGCATGTGACATATATGCCCTATTCAATTGATAAATTACCGCCAACTTATTATATAACTGATATTTGTGGATTATCAATTAATAATTATATATTAAGCGCAAATAAGGCAAAGCTTGAAATGAAAAATTCAATTGTTTTATATCATGACATTATAAAAGATATAAGATCAAAATTAGATAAGACAAAATTTAGATTATTAACAATTAAAATAGAAAATGAAAAACTTAAACATTTATATACATTATGTATCACTAGTGATTTAATTGTTCAATTTTTCTAGTAATTGAATATATTTGAATATAGTAGTATTTATGGATAAAAAGCATTTATAATAATATTTTAAGAAAAAAACTACAAGAAAAAAACAACAAAAAAAAACTACAAGAAAAAAACTACAAGAAAAAAACCACAAAAAAAACTACAAGAAAAAAACTACAAGAAAAAAACCACAAAAAAAAATTACAATAAATGATTGCGATACCGGTTACCTTTTCAAGAGTGATTGAATTGATAGTGGCAATACCACAAATTAAGTATATATCAAATAAATTAATAATAGATAGCCAAGAATATGGGTGGTTGAGTGGTTCATATAATGGAGATACTCAATTTTTTGATTTTACGGCAAAGAGCAATGGTGATTGTTGTGAGATTACGGGAATATATGGCGACCCTAAGCAATTTGATATTTTTATTTCTTATTTAAAAAATCCATCCATTAAATTAGTTGCAAGATACATAGTTATGAATAGAGAAGAGGCCATTTTAGATCGAGAAAAATTTGATAGTATTTGCGCATCCAATGCGTTAAAAACATTTATTGCGATAAAGCAAGAAGAGTGTGAGGCAATAGGGACTGAATTTATGCCAATAGAGGAAACCGAAATACTTGGAAAAATATTGATTGCTAGAAATCTCCTAAAGCGACATCATGAATATTTTACAAGAGAAGAATTCAAAACCATCGATATTAAAAAGCAATATATTAAATGTATATTATATACTGCAATTAGATTAACTGAAGATGGTTATGAAAAACACGCAGTTGAAAAATTAGATACAATAAACAATGGAATAACCAGAGGATTTTTACAAGATGAAGATTTACCAGATTCATATAGAAAATTATTTGTACAGGTTTTGAAAAACGCTATAGAAAATTTAATCCGATATGGCATTAAATATAGCCATGAGCATCAAGCATATAGCAAAGAAAAACAAATATCTGGCGATGATTGGTTATTTCGTAGATTATTAAAACTTATTACCATATTCTTAAAAAATGAACATTGGAGACCATATTTTATAGATGAAGAATATATTCCATATCACATACCTATTAGGGATGTCGGTATTCAAACAAGTTCTACAACAAAGTATCATAAAACGGATTTTTATGATTTTTGCGATGCGATATTAATTGGTACAGCCCCAACAATACGAAATGTACGCAACTGTAAATTAACAATGGCGCAAAAAATATTGGAAATAAAAGACATTTATGAAAAAAATACAATTGTATTGCCTACAATATATGGAGGCAAAAGAGCAAAAGAATATAGTAGTGAATTTATCAAAGCGATTACTGAAATTGAACAGCGTCAAATTCTTGAAGAGTGTAATACTATTTTAATCAACATTGATTCCTATCAATAATATAAAATTTAATTAAATTATTTAGGTTTATTTTATCATATATCTCAAAAATATTTCCATCAAATTTTTTACTACATATTTGATCAATTGATAAAGACTTAAAGCATCTATTATTATATATTTCTTGAGTAAAAATTGATAAAATATACATATTGCATTTAAAATTAATTATTTTAAATTTAATTTTATCTTTATTTAATTTTTTTTTAATTTTTATAGAATTATTGCTTGAATAGTATAATTTATATTTACTATTTATAGTATCCGTTATTAAAATTAATCTTATTTTTTTTTTAAATTCTGGAAACATAATATTGTATATATGAACAAAACTAAGAATTCCCTTTCCTGAATTTATTAAATCATATATATAAATTATATCTGTAGCGATCATAATATTATATGGAATTAATTTAAGAATAATTGATCTAAATGGTTTTAAATATTGATATGTTAAATATTTATATTTTGTACTAATTGTAAAATTGTCATTATCATAAATATTTTTACTAAATGGGATATAATAACTATTTGTTTTACTATATAAATCTAATAATAATCCTAATTTATTAAAGCTTTCACCAACAATAATTCTTATACTATTTTTGATATTTGAAATTTTATATAATTGTTTAGCAAATAATTTATACATATCATAATTAAATATAATTGGGTGAATTTTGATATAATTATTTTTATGAATATAAATACTATAGAATATATTTCTTAAAAATATTTTTTCTTTTATTGTTAATAACGCATAGTTGCAATAAAATTTATTTCCTAATAATTTATTTGTTTTATTAATTATATTATTTGTAATGATTATTTTTTTATATTTTGATTGTGTATAATAAAAATAATTTCTATAAAAAATTTTATATAAATCAAAATCTTTATTTCTCTTTATTTTATTTTCTAAAAATTTAATTATATCATATGATTGTAATATATTTCCAAATTTGTTATTAAATGCAGTTAAATATATAAATTCTAATAAATTTATATTTTGATTTAATCTTGAATTTAATGGTGAGAAAGAATAAATATTTTTTAATATTTCTAATGTTGTGAAATTTTGAAGATATGAAAAATAAATAAAATATATTATTGTAAATCCATCAAATCCATCAATCCTAAGATTTTCTATTATTTTATTATAATCTATATTAGTAAAATCTATTACCCCAAATAGTTTTTATCAAATATTGCATTTTTTAACCAGTGTTTTTTTATTTATATTAAATGTTTATATTATAATAAATATAATATACCAAAGTATATAATGACCACTTTATTTATTGTAGAATATAAGGCATTCCAGCCAATTAATGAGACCAATATTATCGGTCATGATCCAATTACAAAAAAAGATGATGCAACTGGAGTATTAATTACCATGACAAAGAGGCAATTGGGCGATTCAAGCGCGGTATTTAATATTATCGTGGAAAATCCAAATAATGTCCCCAATACCATTACTGGAAATTTAGAAATTCCATTTCCCGAAAAAAATACAAAAACACCAATTATTAAAATTAATAACGTTATTGAATTTATGCTAAGCGTAAAATACATTCAAGACACTCCAACTGAAATGGCAACCAATTCAAGTAATGTATCAAACACCACATTAAATAACACATTAAGCAACACATCCTCAAGTGACGGGTTTATCCCAGCAAACAAAAAAACATTTGCGGATAAAGTAAAAAATGCATCTAAGGCCACAACAGAAGAGCCTAAATTAAATATGTATAAAAATTCAAGCCAAAATCGAGTAAATATTAAAGTAAATCCTAAATTAGCAAAGCCACTATATGATATAATTGATAAATATAGAGAAGAAATTAATAAAGATCGATGTTTTCGATTTAATGAAAAGAGTAATTGCTTAATAGCTTCAAGCTATAAAAATATTGAAAATATTGAAGTTTGCAAACAATGTAAAAATAAACTTGTATTGGGTGCAAAAAAATTAAACATAACCGAATATCAATGTATAGACTGTTCCGATATTGTCTATATTGGAGATAATGGTCTACCAACTCATAATAAATGCAATTCTTGCCTAGGTCGACTTAAGAGATAAATCCTTTGTATTATTTTTTTTAACTACTTTTCTTTTGTTCTCCTTTTTAAATAGTGGGAAGAGTTAACTACTTTTCTTTTGTTCTCCTTTTGAAAGAGGAAGAGTTAACTACTTTTTTTTTGTTCTCCTTTTTCAAAAGAAAGAGTTAACTACTTTTCTTTTGTTCTCCTTTTTCAAAAGAAAGAGTTAACTACTTTTCTTTGCCTCCTTTCTTTTTTCAAAAGAAAGAGTTAACTACTTTTCTTTGCCTCCTTTCTTTTTTCAAAAGAAAGAGTTTCAATCATGTTATATATTTTTTTTATATGTATTTTCCAGTTATTTTTTTTTGAATGTCCATTTGGATGTGTTATAATTATTTTAAAGTCATTTTTTTTGGGAAAAGTATTGTTTTTATTATTTTTTACAATAACAAGCCTATCTGCCCATAAAGAATACCAAACAGCTTGTTCTTTATATGTTTTTAAATAATATTGAATCGATTCCGACCATCCGAATGCATTATTATAATTTAATGAAAAAAAACGACCTAATTCTTGCGCCCTATTTGTTGCCCTTTCTTTTGCAATTTTTTTGGTTACTAATACATAAACCAATATACAAAAATATCCATTTAATTGCGCATCAATAATGACATTAAAATAATGCGTATTTAAAATAAAATTATAATTTGATCTTAAAATTTTATTAATGAGAAGTGGGACTATTTGCGTTCTAGATAATTTATCCATACATTCGCTCCATCCAAATGCATATCCAATACCGGTTTTATTCCCATTTATATCTGGAATATTTTGAATATTTTCACCAATTGGCAAATAATCTAATAATTTATCCGTATCAAAATAAACGTAATCCTTAAAATCAATATCGCTATGCTCCTTTACTAAATACTCTAGTATAGTTGATTTTCCCGAACTTGGTGTACCAATGGGGATAATAAGTTGTGGCAATTTATTTACACTGGGCTGTTTTCCATTTGTAATGTTTTTATAAATTATATTTACATATTCACTTACTTTATTATTATTTGGAACTGGGCATAAATTTGATGGATTTGCTATCCATACCTTCTTATTTTTTTTCATACTTGCTTTTGCAAATTTTGCAAATTTTTTTTGCCTTTACAAATTTATATCTTATAAATTTGTGTTTATAATAAATTAAATTTATTTGGTGCTAATGGGTAAAAGATAGAATAATAATTATTTAATTGTGATTTTTTGCGTTTTAATTCAATATTGATATCTTTATATATTCCAATATATTCTAATTTGGAAATATATAAAATTATTTGTTCATCCGTTGATAAATGGTGATCTATGTAATTAGATATCTCTAAATATCCAGTTCTTACATGTTTAATCATATCTTTTGCATATGATTCTGGAATTGATTTTAATTCATATAATAAATTAAAAATCCATTCATCGATCAATCTAAATCTCATTAATATATAAACAGATCCATATTTTAATGTATGAGTGTCACCCCGGCTGTCATTATGATTGCCATCATTCTTACTATTATGCTTACCATATCGTTTTTTTGACTTAAGGGATCCACCACTTATAGATGATCCACCACTTATAGATGATCCAACACTTATAGATGATATGCCACTTAATTGTATTGTATTATGCCCAATTAAATTATATTCTCCATAATTAAACATATCTAATAATGTTTGTTTTTTCCCATCAATCATGATATAAGCAGTTAATCTTTTTAAATAAAAATCATCTATGTATTTTGGCATACTAATAGACCATTGAATATCTATTTTATGTTTTTGGCCTATATTAGATAATAATTTCCCCTCATCCTCTAAATTATTTTCTGTTAATAACTGTATCCTATAATTTTTTATATTATTATAATCTATAATTTTATTGTGATTTTTTAACATATAGATACCAATATCGCCAATGACAATTCTATTTGAATTATTTAAATAGGTATAAATAAAACTTATATCATATTTTTTGATTATATTTTGATTTAATTGAATGCTTTGATGTAATTGAATGCTTTGATGCAAAGTTACATTTTTGTCTTGATGTAATGTTACATTTTTTTGTAATGGTGTATCTGCAAGTGTGGCTAAATATAATTTTCTTATTTTTTTTTCTAAATATATAAATTTTTCCCAATTTGTTGATTCATTTGGATTATTGATACTATTGTATAGATTAATTAATTGGATATAATTACCCATACATAAAAAAGATTTATTTTCATACAATGAAGGCATTTTTTGACATATAATTAATTTTTCAATTTGAATTCCTTTATATATTGGAAGTTTTTTTAATATGCATACAAGTCTATTATTTACATATATTTGATATATATTATTGGGAATATATGGAAAGGCATATGAGTACCTACCAATTCCATTCTTATCACTTTCAAATATTATAGACACCAATTTAATTGCGTCTTCTCTTGGCTCTTCAGAGTATATTTCATATACTGATTGTTGAAAATTTTTAGTTGAGTTAAAGGCAACACTATCGCTAACATCATAATTGATTAAATTATTTGCAAAATCTCCACCAATAATTAAATTATTATCTATAATATATGTTTCTATTATTTTTAAAAAAAATACATACTTATTTCTATCAAAAATGTTTATTTTTTCAATAGATTTATGTAAAATTTCATCTGTGATATTTAAAATTGAATACATTTAGGTATAATATATTATTAATATTTTATAAAATATTATAATATTTATAATATTTTATACTCCCTTTACAATATAATATAATATTGGGTTATATATTTTTAAATACTCGTCTTGTTTTAGCAATTGGTCTTGTGGCGGTGTCGATTCTAAAAATGACTGTTCTAATTCTTTAATTTTATTATAAATATCCGCTAAATGTGTTTTATTATATTCAATTGATTTTTTTGCCAAATTCTTTTTTTCAATATCTGATGGCGGTGGGTTAATAATATTGATCCCACTTGTACTAGAATCAAATGTAATAAAACTACCCCATACTTGATTGGCAAATCCCATCATACCAAAACATTTTCGCCATCCATATGATCCACTTTTTTCATCCCTATGGTGATCATTAGGATGAAATTCTCCAATAGAAATACAAATTTTTCCACCATGTTTATCTCTTGGAATATCATACACACCATTTGGGGTTAAAAACATAAATGTTGGCGGTTTATCCGGATAATTTGGTGGTGCAATTAATTTAAATATATATTCACCATTTGTATATGGATCACTTAATCCTTTAATTAAAAAATACCAAACAAAAATATTGTTTTCGTCAATTAATGGGATTATATTTTCATTTGATATTCCATTTTTTTGAATATCTTTTAATGCATTACTATATTGTCGTAATAATATTTTTTCTTCTCTAGACGACATAATAATTATATATAAATTATACAATTATATATAAATTATACAATTATATATACATATATTTAAATTATACATAATTCAAATATGTACATTTATAATTGTATATATAATTATAGATTTAGTCTTTTGGCTTGTCTTCATGCCGGTCTTCATGCCGGTCTTCATGCTGGCCTTCATGCCGGTCTTCTCTATTTTTTTCCCTTTGTTCTTTTTTTGTCAAGTTATTGCTATTTTTATTTACAAATACAATAATAATAAATAATATTACAATGCAAACAACAACAATTAAAACAATGATGGATATTTTTTTTGCTCTTTTATTTTTATTTTCATTACACATATAACATGCTGAACTATATGGTATAACTAATGGTTGATATTTTCTATTTAAATTATTATTATTTGCTATAATTGTTGACATTTCTGAAGTTATTGGCCACTGTGTTGAACTGGCATGATCTTTACTCCCAACAAATTCAATGGCATCGCTATTGTGGCCAATGCTATGTATATGCATATTTGTAATTCCATTTACATCTTGTATATGTTTTGTTATATCTAATTGATTTGGTAATTTATCTGGAGGCCTAGCTGGCATCACTGGGGGTATAATTGGAGATGCAATTTGCCCTTGAGGTTGTACCAAATTGACATTTAATGCAGTGGTTGCCATATTTTTTATAATTTACATTTAATGTAAAAAAAGAAAACTATATATTAATCCATTTTTTTTATATTAAATAAATTTATATTGTATTTGCTTTTATTTGTTCAGTTTTTTCAATATTGGCGTCATAAGTAGCAAATACTATAATTGAATAATTACTCTCTTCTGGCGGTGTTGGAAATACTCCACCATTTTTTAGATTTAATGTATTTAATGTCAAAAATTGACCAATTTTTAATTTTAATATTAATTCTATTTCTTCAGTTGAGAAATATAAATAAAATATAATATTTGATTTAATAATTGCATGGGCACTGTTTTTATTTTTAATTTTAATTGGGACTTTAATTGAAATATTTGTAAAATTAATGTCATAAATAAGTGGAAATAAATATTTTGGGGTAATGCTAAAAATGGTCATTTTATATGTGTGACTGCCATTGGAGTTAATTTTTAATAAATGAATACTAATAACATATGGGCAAACGGTCATTTTATCTAAATTGCTTTTTGTTAAATAATTGCTTTTTGTTATAAATAATTGCCTATTGTTAAATAATTGCTTTTTTAATAAATAATTGCTTGAATTCAAATATTATTAAGTATTAGAAGACCTAATATAAACTGGAGCCACGGATGGTAGTCTATCTTCACCATCACCTTCACCATCACCTTCACCACCATCCTCACCATCACCTTCACCCCCATCTTCACCATCAATAAGTCTTAGAGTCAACTCTCTAAATCTAGACTCGGTAAAATAAGTCTCTGTTATCGATGGCTGGTTTCGCATTAATATAGGTGGTGCTAATGGTGGCTCATCGTCAACAATTAATTGTTTTTTTAACTTAAATTTGATATTGTCGCGATATCTCCAAAAATCAGGAACACAAATATTATTAAATTGTGCCTTTGTCATATAAATAAGACAGCACCCAAGTTCACGGCCATAGCTATCCAATTCAGATGTAATTTTTATTGCATGTGTCGACTCATTTTGCTCGAATTGCATAGTTAAAAATGGATCAATTTTTGTTAGAACAACTTCACCACCATTATTGACTATATTAGCCTTTATACCATCATCCATTTTGGCTAAATATAATGTAAAATATTCATTCACATTCGCACTCATGTTTTAGGTCAATTTTACTATCATTACTATAAATAATCAAATATAATTTTACAAAAAGTGCATATTATATATATATTTATAATAAATTATATAAATTATCATAAAAATTATAAAAAATGGTATCAATTAATCATGATTTAAAAGCAATTTTTATACATTTGCCTAAAAATGGAGGCTCTTCGGTTTCTAGTATATTACACAATCATTATGGGTTTACTGGAATTAGAGCATATAGAACAGATCACTGTGAGTTTAATGAAGATGTCCCAAATATAAAATTAGAAAGTTTTGAGCATATTGATAGCACTATCCATAAAAGATTTGTAAAAGTACATGCAACCTACAATATTAGGCGAAGGGGCATTATGCGTTATTTTAAACAAGAAAATTTAAAAGGAGATAATTTACAAGAAAAAAAATTACAAAAAGAAAGAAAAAAAATATTTTATTTAAGAAATAAATTTTCAAAAGTAGATGATGTTGTCATTACAGATAAAATGTGGGATACTTATTTTAAATTTGTATTTATAAGAAATCCATATGATAGAGTTATTTCTGGATGGAAATTTTCAACTCGTGGTATGCCAGTACGGCCAAAATTAATAGATTTTTTAAGAAATAAGAATAAAGTAACAAATGTATCATATTCACATACATTTATAACTCAAAAAGCTCATTTAATTGAAGCGGATAATCAAACAATAGATTTTGATTATTATGGCGATTTTAATAATTTAAATGAAGAATTAATTAAAGTATTGCTTCATTTAGGGGTAAAAACAATTAAGCATGAAAAAATAATTGAGAAAGATATTATCATGAATAAAGGAAAAGAAGAAGAGACAAAAACTCCTTACTATAAATATTATGAAAATCAAGAAATTTTAGAAAGAGTAAATGAGCACTTTAAAGAAGATTTTGAATATTTTGGGTATAAAATGTATGACACCATAGAAGAAATTAAAACTAATTATGACAATATATTATCTATTCCAATGACAAATAAAGGAAAATTAAATAAAACCTTAGAATTGCCAAGTTTTAATACAGATATTAAACCTGTTGAAATTAAACCCGTTGAAGTAATTGAAGCCCCTAAAAAAAGAGGTCGGAAAAAAAAAGAAGTCGTAACAAAAGAAGTAGTAACAACTGAAGTCATAACAAAAGAAGTCGTAACAACTGAAGTAGTAACAACTGAAGCCGTAAAGCCAAAAAGAGGGCGAAAAAAGAAAATTGTACAAGAAACTAAAGTTGAAGATAAAGACGAGAGCAAGGGAGAGAGCAAGGGTGAGGGCAAAGACGAGGGCAAAGACAAGTGCAAGGACGAGGGCAAAATTGAAAGCAAAGGCGAAGGCGAGGGCAAAATTGAAAGTAAAGACAAGGACAAAGGCAAGGGCGAAGATAAAGACAAGGACAAAGGCAAAATTGAAGATACCGATATATATAGAATTAATCATATTAAAAAATCAAATAGATCACTTATGGATGAATTAAAAGAAAAAAAATTATTAGAGGACAATGATGATTCTTTGTTTAAAATTAACATAGATGAAAAAAATAAACATTTAATAAATAATATAGCAAATAGACTTTTTCAGAGAAAATGTATACCAAATTTAGTTTTTATGAAACAAGCAACTTGCTGTGGTCATACTGCAAATTGTGGCTGTGATCATGTATGTCCAAATGTAATTGCTGTAATGGGTAAAAATTATAAACCAATGGGTGGTGGTGGTAATTGCAATAAAAAGAAAAATGATGAGGATTTTAGCAAATTATATAATGAATATAAAAAAAATAAACAACTACAAAATACACAAGTGCAAGAGCAAGCGCAAGTGCAAGCGCAAGATCAAGTGCAAGTATCTAAAAAATCAATTAGAGATATATAAATTTTGAATGTTATTTATTATTTTAAATAATTTTGAATGTCGTTATAATGTTCTATGATTAAATCATAGCTTACGGGTTGAGAAATATTCCATTCATTTATTAATTTAACGCTATCGCTAATGTATTCAGAAGTAGGAAATATATACATAAACATTTTATATTGTTCATAAAATTTTACATAATCGTCTAATTTCCAATTTGTCCAACTTCTAATTGATTCATGTGCGGATATAATATCAAAACTTAAATTTAACACGGCTAAATTATAATCTTTTGTTTTTGTTAATAAATTATATCCATGAGTTGATAATCCATACATTAATACACCATATCTAGAAATAATAACACTTGATGCAAATCTTGAAATAGATCCAAAGTATAGCGCTGCGGATAAATCATGTGAAGATGGCAATGGAGATCCCCTAATATCTTCGGGGTGAGTATGAAACATAAACAATGCGACTATATTTGAGTATTTATTTACAAGTTCACTTGGAATACTTGCAAATGTAGTATCTGAATTTTCTTCATCAGAAGATGTTGGCGATCCTTCATATTTAACAATATATAATTTATTAGTATTTGGCCTCAAGTTAATAACACCTATATACTCTCTATTTTCTTTTAATTTTGGATTTATTTCGGTTAACACATCAGACCAATCTAAATTTGGATCATTTATAATATTATTTCTTTGGTCTAAATATTCTTTTTTTGCGATGGCGTTCTTTTGTAATTTTTCCCATGTATCAAAATTTGACCAATTTTCTTTTTTTTGTCCTTTACCCTTAAATCCTTTATCTTTTGATTTCAATATTATTTTTTTATTATTTATGTCTAAATTTATTAAATTAATCTTATGTGTAGATATTTCTGAATAAACCTTTTTTGAAAATTCAATATAACCTTCTGCCTTTATAACACTTTTATCTATATTTGATTTTTTATTTTGTATAAAGTTGTTATTTTGTATAAAATTTTTACTTTGCGTTAAGTGTTTAAAACTTGTTTTATTTTGCGTTAAATTTTTAAAATTTGCGTTATTTTGTATTAATTTTTTATTATATTTTTGACCCCCCATATATTGATTATTATTTTTTGAGGGTATGCACATAATAAGTATAGCAATAATTATAATAAATATAAAAAATAAACAAATAAATAGAGAATTCATAATAAAAAAAAAATAGATATATAATTAATTATATATTTTTATTATTTATTTTTTAGATCGTCTGGATTTTCTCCTTCTAGATTTAGGTGCTGATAGTAGCTTACTCTTTAGCTTTCTCCTTTTTTTCTTAGGAGCCATTAGCATCAAGTTTGCCTTTAATCTTTTAGCCCTTAGCCTTTTAGCTCTCAATCTGTTGGCAATTTTAGTTCTGGATGAGGATTTTCTGGATTTGGTGCCAGTATTTGGGCGCCTTGGTCTCTTACCACCAACAGTTTTATTTCTCCTTCTTCTTTTAGGGGCTGTATATGATGGCTTTCTACGTCTCCTTTTAGTAGTGGATTTCTTAGAAGAAGATTTTCTTCTTCTTTTTTTACCACCAGTGCAAGTTTTACTTCCACCCTTCTTTCTTCTTCTTTTTTTACCACCAGTGCAAGTTCCACTGCCTCCCTTCTTTCTCCTTCTCTTTTTTGTTGTGGTTGTGGTACTGGTCTTCTTCCTCCCCCTTCGAGTTTTAACAGTTGCACCTGAAGACCTTTTTCTTCTTTTACCACCCAAAGTCATAGGGGCGCTCATTTCTCCACCTTTAGATTTAGATCTCCTTTTTTTTACCCCGGTGCTTTTGCGCCTCCGCTTGCCACCTTCGGCCATCATGTCACCCATTAAAGTTTAACAATTAATTATTAAATAATTATATTAAATATATGATTAAATATTATTGTGTATTATATATTATATACTTTTTTTTTCTAAAAATTAAATATTTAATAGAATTTTTTCTAAAAATTTAAAAAAAAATTAAATCATTTAATCATTTATTTTTTTAAATATTAAATCATTTATTTTTTTTAAATATTTAATAATCTATTTTTTCTGCCTAATAATTTTTGAACTGCAATTTTTGACAATATTAATTGATCATTAATATTTTGCAATTTTACTTGAAAAACATACGTATCGGATAATCCATTTAATTGATACCATCTTGATTCATCACTGCTAATATCTATAGAATAATTTATAGATTGTTTTTCTATATTATTTTCGAATATAATAATTTTTCCAGTTTGATTAAATTTTAAATTTGGGGATGCCTTAAATATTTCTCTATTATTTCGAATTTGAGTATTAGTCTCCATTGTAATATTTATTTCATTATTATTGATGCCAGCTTCATCGTCAGGTTCAAATAAAATAGATATATTCATTATATTTTTTATATATAACTTTTATATATAGTTATATATATTTATATAGTATACTTATTTTTGTTTAATATGGGAAGTAGTAATATTAATGTGGCTGCATTATTTGCAGCGACTTTGGCGCTTATTGTAGCATTTGCATGGACAAGTGTTGCAACTAAATCAGTACAGCAAGCATTACCGGTTAGGCATAAAAATGATATCGTTAAAATAACACTTATTTATGCTTTAATCGTTACCTTATTTATGATATTTGTAGTATGTATGCTAAATGCTACAAATAAAACGTACTATACATATACTGGAAAAGTATTTCTAAATTTTGGAAAATATATAGGAAAGAGTAGCTATTTACTGAATTTTTGGACACCTAACAAAAAAAATAATGACGACAAAGATGAAGATGGGGGCAACAAAGATAAAGATGCTCTCCCCCCTACCGCAATTAAATAAATGTATAAATATATAATATTATAGTATTATAAATACAATAATGTTATTATTTGCATATATAAATTTGTTATTGACAATTTGGAATAAAAAAATTATTGATTATAATATATGCCCAAATCTAATTAAAACAACTAATATATACAATTCAGTTATTTTGTGTAAAGATATTAATTTTAAATTGATTGAGGCTATAAAACAAAAAAATATTATATACACCTATGAAGAAAAAATATCATCTACACACAATTATAACTTTTTATTAACGTATTTATCAAATAAATATGAATATCCAATTGTAACAACTAAATATAATTATTTTAAACCATTTCAATTTAATACTGAAGATATATTATTAATTAAAATAAAAGAAGATATTGATAATATGGATAAATTTATAGTAACTAAAAAAAATATGATAAAAAATGAAAAACATTTTGTTATTGAAAACGAACATAATCAATTATTTATAAGAATGTAAAAGTAATACAAATATACAAAAGAAATATAAGTAATACAAATATACAAAAGAAATATAAGTAATACAAATATACAAAAGAAATATAAGTAATACAAATATACAAAAGAAATATAAGTAATACAAATATACAAAAGAAATATAAGTAATACAAATATACAAAAGAAATATTAAAATAAATGTATAAATATATAATATTATAGTATTATTCTTTTTTTTTGATTATGTCAAATACTGTTTATGTATATTCATATATAACCAAAAATGCATTAAGATTATATTATTTTACCAATATTGGCAATAATACTAAAATTGATGATGAAAACAAATTATATAAAAAAATATTTCAGTTAAACACTAATGAATTTTTAGATACTCAATTATTTAGTTATGATAACAATGAATTAGTTATTTTAGGTGAAGATGGCTTAAATTGTGAATCTCAACAATTTAAGGAATTATTATTAGCACGCCAAGGATATGCTACATTAATACGGCCAGTTTATTTTAAATTATTGGAAAATAGTATATTATTTACAAATAATTCAATAATTACTGAAATGCTTAGCCAAGTATTTATACAACCATTACAATTGTGCAATAATGATCAATTAAAACAATTGCGACACATATCAAAAATAATTGTAAAAAGTGGTCAATTCTTAAATTTTAGCCTAGATCCAACAAGATATAAATTTGCAATATTATATAATTATGTCGTAATTGGATTTATTGAAGTTGATCCAATACTTCAGTGTTTCATTATTCCAGAATATAGAAAATGTAATATTGCAACATTTATTATTGGTGAAATAATGGAATTTGCAAATAAAGATTTAATCTCACATATATTACCAAGCAATATTGGCGCAATTAAACTGCTAAATAAATTAGATTTTACCCAAGAAAAAAAACATAAAAAAATAAATGGAATTGAATACTATGTATTTACAAAAGTAATATCAAAAAAATATGAGATCGTGCCAATTGACTCAAAAGACGCATTCATGTCAATTGACACAATTGACTCAAAAGACGCATTCATGTCAATTGATACAATTGACTCAAAAGATGCATTCATGTCAATTGATACAATTGACTCAAAAGATGATTTTCCGTATAGAAAATATTATATGCCAAAATTTATAGATATGTATTCAACCTTGAAAACATTATATGGCGATATTAAAAATACATATATATCAGAAGATATGATTGAATTGATTGGTAATCACAGAAAATATATATATACAATAGATAGAACATTTCCAGATGATTATGAGCTTGCCGATAGCATTGTTGATCACTTTGCGGAGCCAGTTCGGATTCAATGTGCGGAAAGGAAAGAAAAGTCCCCATATCAAATATGGGAAGAAAATAAAGCAGAGTATTTGTCTAAATGCCCAATAAATGATATGAAAGCATTAAGGGAAATGGTATATTATGGCGCACGAGGCTGTAATGTTTTTAATGTTGCATTAGGGATTCATTTATTTTCATATTTTAAAGCAACTAGTTTATTAGATTGCACGGCTGGTTGGGGTGATAGGTTAATTGCTGCATCAATTTCAGGTGTTAAATTTTATAGGGGATGGGATACAAATGTTAAATTACAAAAAGTATATAATAACATATATCATGAAATTTCAAAAATTGAAAACACAATAGAAAATGAATTATTATTTCAAATGGATTGGAAAATATTTTGCGCACCGTTTGAAAAATCTAATCTCTTTCATAAAGATGAATATGATGGCCAAAATTACTATCAAAAGTTTGATGTGGCGTTTTTAAGCCCACCATTTTACGACAAGGAATTATATGAGGGAGATAACACCTCTACGACCAGTTATAAAGATATAAATGATTGGTATAAATATTTTTATAAACCAATGTTTAAAAGGGCATCCTTGGCGGTAAGGTGTGGCGGGCATATATTAGGATATATTCCAGATGGTAGGATGCGAAAAGAAGCGCATTCTGTATTGTCTGAAAATGGATTTATTTATATAGGAATTGTTGCATTCCGGACAATTGTTTCGGGAAAAGATCCACAGGTTAGAGATACATTTGTATGGCGAAAACAAAACTATTCTCCAAAAATAGAATCTAGCCATTCTCCAAAAATAGAATCTAGCCATTCTACAAAAATTAATATATTGCCACATAAACAAATATCATCTGTAAAATTTAAATTAGGTCAAAAATTTGATACAAATAATATTGATTTAGGTGTAATATCCACAAAAGAAAAATTTAATAAATTATTACAAGATCATCCAGATTTACAAATAACAGAATTGCCACAAAATATAAAAAAACAAATTGAGATAAATATTGTTGTTTATAACATTATTATAAATGGTATACAAATTATAAAATATTATTTATTAAATGATATAGAAACTTTAAATAGTGCAATTATAAAAAAAATAAATATTTTGCTCAGCTATATGAATAATTATGATTTTAAAGATAAAAAAATTACATTATTTGAGTGTACATTTACAATTGATATGGATGATATTGTATGGATTACTTCAATATATGAAAAATTTGATTATATGTGCAATGATAAAATTATATTAAATGAACAATACCCATATTTAATATTTTCATCATTAAAATTTGAACATGATTTGCATTTAACCTCACATTCTTCTTCCACAAAAAAAATGACAAATTTTATTATTTATAAAAGCGCAAAAAACATAGGGGCAATAAATATAGAATTTAATAGCTATGGCAATGAAATATCTATACTATTAAAAACAAAATATCAAAAAAAAGAAATATTATATTCAATATTTATCATTATATCTGAATATACAAAATTACATTTAAATGAAGAATTGACTTATATTGAAATTGATACTGATAATGAAAAATATAATAATATTTGCAAAAAATTAGGATTTAAAAATATTACAGCTTTTGGGCATATTAGTAGTATTGTATATAAAATTTTATAAAATATACTATGTATTGTTTATAAAATGTACTATGTATTGTTTATAAAATTTTATATCGCATACATGCCTATTTATGTGCTATATCTTAAAATTGCACTTCCATCGGAAATTAGCAAAAAGTTGATTGCTGATGCATTAATAATTAATACATATGAAGAACTGGAATTAGCACTTACATTGGTATGTGTAGAATCAAGAACAATATATGTTTCTCTGGCTCTACTGATGTTTAAGTGTCCACTTGGTTGGTATGTTCCGGGGAATAGCGCAAAATTAATAAACATTAAAGATGGCTCATTTTCTAATGAACTTGTATTGCAACAATCTTGATATCTATATGGGAGGTATGAATTGTAAAAAGATGAGTTAGCAATATCATAAATATTAATACCATGCGATACAAGTGAAAGTTGATTAATTGTATTTGATGAAATGAAATATTGAGATCTTTGAATACTTTTTGGTGCAATAAAAGTAGTAACAGTGTTACTACCTTGATTACCACCCCCAGTTGGTAGAGATTCACTATAATTTCCACTAAGAATTCCTTCTGGAAATGCAGGCAATTCTCGAGAGAATCTATGCCAATCTCTCCAACTATTTACATTTTGACTAGTATTTGTGTTGAAATTTGGGCGAAGCGCTGCAAACATATATTCAATTGGCCACTTAAGAGATGATAGCAATGTTTCAGATCTACCACTTGAAGTAATTGATGTAGATTGTTCACGATGGACTCTAATGAGAGAAAATCCAATTCTTTTAATATAAATGTCATGAATTTCAGGATTCACAAAAATATTATTAATATACAATTCCGCATTTATTGTTGGTTGAACACTTAATGTTGAATTAATCTTATAATCAAAAACAATTCCAGGAAATCCCGGTCTAGTACCCATTTCACCTTCACCCCAAGCCGTATATGATTTTTTAATAGTGTCACAGTCATCAATTCTAGTCAAACGTTGTGTTGGGTCTGTAGAATTGTAGTAAATAGTTCTACATAAATATGCTGCGGGGGATTCATGTAGCAAACTACCCTTATTACTACTTTGTAGATCTGATGTTGTAATTGTAATAAATCTTTGACCATATGGAATAGAAACTGATGGAATAGAAAGACGAACATCTTTATTAAACCAAAAATTCAATGAAATCCACATTGACAATGGTGGTTGTACCGGCTTTGGTGTTTGTGGACCATTAGTGACTTGAATTACATTCTGACCAACATCAACTTGGCCTTGTTGGGCGGTTTTTGGGTTGACTAGATCTTTAGCACTATGTGCGTTCAATAGTGTAGTTCCACTGTTTCCATTTTTTACCACACCAATATTAGTGCCAACTACATTTCCAAATAATCCAACTGGACAGTCTGCTTGCCCAGAATCCCAAGCACCAATTTGATTTCCAGTAACGGAACCATTTAGATATTCTTGATCAACAACTGAAGCGGTAAATAGTCCACCGGTACCACTAATTACATTTTGTTGACCATTCATAGCATTATATGCATATCTTTTGCTTAAAGGTACACTATATTTTTCATTAATAGTAGTGGCATTATATGTATATTGATCAAGTGGGTTTCCATTTACATCAAAATTGACTTTACTAAATAAAAACAGACCAGGGTATTCACAATAGCGAATAAGATTCGTAAGATTTAAATCAGGTCTAGGCAAGCCAGTATCTGGGCAAACTGGAAGTTTTACGCCGGTAAAATCAGTGAAGGCATATGAAATGCCAACCCAAACTGGGCAATCTTTTTTTCCATGAAATAATTTACCAGCATTAGTGCTATTTTGATTTTCAATAACAAGACTGCTATTTAATTTTGTAAATACAACATTTAAAAATGGATTTTTAGCATTACTATGGCTTCCACCCCCACTACCATTACAATCAACAACACTATCACCACACACACTATCGTCATCACAACCACCACTGTCATCGCCACCACCACAGCCACTGTCTCCACTATGGCCATTTTCAATGTAAACGGGTCTAGATGGAAAAATTACTTTATTTCCTTTAGCTTGTCCAATTTTTACAAGAACAACCATATCATTGAAAAAATCTCCAAATTGTGGAATGCTAAATTGCATAGAACTTCCAAAACTGATATTGCCGTTTTGTGGCTTTACTTTATTATATTCAAATGCAATAGCAGCATAAGGTTTAAAGTGTGCACTTACATATAAAATATGTGTCCTTTCAATATCAACAAGTGTCGGTGTTCCAGGAAGTCCACTTCTACTCTTTACATTAATAATATCAGCAAGTCTTTGATTTAAAAGATTTGTTGATAAAATCATTTGATCTGCCTTTCCATCATTGGCAATTAAATTAAAAATCGCCGCGCTTGACATTTTTTTAAACTTTACAAATTAGTTTATATTTTATTAAAAAATGTTAAATATTAAAATTATATATATATGTAATTTTATTTTTTAATAAAAAAAATAATTAAATTAAAAAAATGCTTACTGTATCACAATTAACTAGATCAACACTAAAGTCAAAAGAAGTGGAAAATATGATAAAAGAACAATTATTTATCATAGATGAAAAATTATTAAAAACAAAAAAATCATGGGGGCGTAATGTAATTACGCATGAACTACCAACAATGTTTACACACATATCCACAGGAGATAGGATTGATATACAACGTTTTATGTATAGTACAATTTTAAAAAATTTAGAAAAACGTGGATTTGATACTAAAATATCATTAAATTCAGATACGACTATTTTATATATTGCATGGGTATGTGAATATTCAAAAGAGGAAATGGAGAATATGGACATTATTATTAAAAAAAATATTATCTCTTCTGATAATATAAACTCATTTATACATAAAAAATAAACTCAATTATACAAAAAATAAACTCAATTATACATAAAAAATAAATTCAATTATACATAAAAAATAAATTTAATTTTTTTAGATGTATTATTTAAGTTTTGATTGTGCTACAAAAACATTTGCATATAGTTTAAGCTATGTAAATCTTGACCCTAATCATATTAAATGCGCATTATCTGAATTATTTTTATCATTATCAAAAGATAATTTTATGAAATTTACTTCCTCAATTGTTAATTTGATTGACGGCGAAGTAATTGACTTTTTTCCAAAAATACCCGATTCAAAAATTGATTCGGTTGATCGAATTGTAAAAATATCTAATTATACAAAACAACATATTATGCCAAAAATAAAACATATCCCAATATCTGATATTGAGATTTTTATTGAATTTCAAATGGGATCCAATCATAAATCAAGGATGATATCATCATCTCTTATTGCTATATTTTCTGAATATAAAGTTAGATTAATTCATCCAAGCTTAAAAAACAAAATATACACCGATGAAATAGGAAAACATAAAAATTTTATAAAAAAATACAGTAATTTATATACCGCAAATAAAGAACACGCCAAATATAATTTTCATAAAATTGAAGAAATTTTTCAATCTAATATACCATATACAAAAAAAACAGATAGGGGGCATATTGCAGATTCATTTATGCAAGTTTTAGGATATTTAATATATGGAAAAAGTAATTACCCACAATTATCTAAAAGCGCACCATTTATTGCTTTATAATTTGATTTATTTAATTTTTTATTTGATGTTTTTGCTGAATATACACATAATACAACCACCAATATCATTAATATAATAAATAAAATAACCTTTAGTATAAAGGCATAGTTATATGGATTATATGATGATATCTGTGAATTTGAAGAATTAAAATGGTCTTTATTTGAAGAATTAAAATGATTATTATTTGAAGTAAAATGATTATTATTTGGTTTCATCCAATCAATATATGGATTGTTCCCATCAAATGTTTCGGGCTCTCTTATGTGTGACGTTGCTGCAAATATATTTGAGATTGTTTTTCTAGTGGGGGATCCACTTCTTATTGGAGTGGAAAAATGTCCATTATAATTTTGAAATTTATCAGGTGTAGAGACAAACTTATTTTTTTTGTATAATTCTATTTCAGAATTAGATGGTATTGATGATATATCTTTGATATGTTGATTATTATAGTTATATCCAATAGGTTGATATACATCTATTCGAGGAGTGTCGTATTTTATTTGCCTAGTTGCTACTCTATTTCCATAGTTATTCCTATTATAATTATATTGATTATTTTTATATTCATTTAAAGTTCCATTATTTATATATATACCATCATAATTATTTACATAAAAATTTTCATCATTGTTATTAATATAATTATATGACATTTTTATATATGTATATATTTCAAATTAAAATTTAAATTAATTAAAAGTAAATATATATATCTATATAAAAAATGTCGGCTCCAAGATTAGATGCTGCAAATATTGCTGGCATTACTAGTTTAATGAATCAACAAAATATTAAACAAGGGATTGATTTAGAAAAAATTGAAAAAGATATTATGGGAAAAAAAGAAGATAAAACAAGTAGACATAGCGAAAATGATCCAGTAAAATTATATACTCAAGAATTAAATCAATTAGCAGATGAACTTGGGATTGAATTATTGGATGATGATGTTAAGTTAACAAAAACTGGACCAATTGGGGCTGATAATATAAGTAATATGATCAAACCATTATATATGGGAAAAGATAACTATCATTCAAAAACATCAAATCATAAAACATCAAATCATAAATCATCAAATCATAAATCATCAAATCATAAATCATCAAGGTCTAGTTTATCAAATTCTAGTTTATCAAATTCTGGATCTTCATATTCTGGGTCTTCATATTCTGATTCAGAATCGGGATCTTCATATTCTGATTCAGAATCGGGATCATCATATTCTGGGTCGTCTGGATCGGGATCATCATATTCTGGGTCGTCTAGGTCGTCTAGGTCGTCTAGATCGTCTGGGTCGTCTAGGTCGTCTGGGTCGTCTAGATCGTCTAGATCGTCTAGATCATCTAGATCGTCTAGATCCTCTGGGTCGTCTAGTAGATCAGATTCAACTGATAGTGAACATTATAAAAAACATAGAAAGCATGATAAGAATGGCAAGCATGATAAGAATGGAAAGTACAGTACGGCGCTAACTTCTATCCCAGAAGAGAGAAGAAATATTAATTATATTGTTGGAAACATTAGAAATGAAACCGAAACCGCTATTGGGGAGGAAAAAGAAAGGCTTAGAGATAATAAAGCATCTAAATTGGAACAAATTGGACAATTAAGAATGGCATTAGAAGATGAGGGTATTGATTGCACAAGTGTAACCAAACCAAATATGGACAGTTCCATTGATGAAATTGATGGGGTTTTAAATATTCTTCGATTAAAAAACGACAGAAATAGATATTCAACTCTAGCGGAAGAAATTATTTTAGGCGTCGCTGAGGGAATTGAAACGGTGTTTAATGGAACTAGAAGAATTCCAATTTTAGGATGGAGACCCGATTATACTGGATATCATAATACTGTAAATGTAAAATTACATAGAATGCGATTTGAGACATCTCAGGTTGTTGGATCAATCATTGAGAAAAGAAAAATTAGCCCAACGGCTAGAATTGCTTTGGAATTATTACCTAGTTTCTTATTATATCCAAGACAACAAAAAATACAAAAAGAAAGTTCTAAAAGTTTATATGATGGATATGCATCAAATAATAAAATTACTGATGCCAGAAGTGCATATAATTCAATTAGAACCGCCGATGAAAAAAAAAGCCTTTATGATGCATTAGAAATATAAATTTTGCAAATTAAACTTCGCAATCTGGTAAAGGTTTAATAGAAATAAAATTTATAGTGTTATATCTGATTAGATCATCTAAAAATTTATAAATTTTTTGTATAATATCTAAATCTTTTAATCCCAATATATTAATCTTTCCACCTTGGAAAACTTTTACCGTTGCTTTTTTACACTTTTTTAAAGTAAAATCTTCCTGTAATTCTACAAATGAAAATGATATATGTTTATCATTATTCATTAATTTTGTATCCATAATTAAAAACGGTGGTAATATTATCTCATTGTATTTTGCAAATTTACCTTCTTTAAATTTATCAATTGCCCATAATTCGGACATACCCTCATATATAAATAATTCTTGAAGCAAATAAATATATGAGCCTAATGCATTTAAATTAAATAATAATCTTGGATTAATAATATTAAGTGATGTACTATAATTAATCATTATAATTGTTATATTAGATGCACTATATAATGCCTTTTCTAAACTTGCCGTTTCTAAACTTGCCATTTCTAAACTTGCCGTTTCTAAACTTGCCTTTTCTAAACTTGCCGTTTCTAAACTTGCCGTTTCTAAACTTGCCGTTTCTACACTTGCCATTTCTAAACTTGCCGTTTCTAAACTTGACATACAATTCATACAATTCATATAATCAATTAATCCACTAATTAGCTGATACCCATCACTTAAATTCGAATCTATAATTCCTGGAATTTGAGTAGTTCCAGTTGTTGGATATACTTTTATATAATATTTTTTTACATTTGATCTATCTAATTCACTTAGAACAATGTAATCGCTGTAGGTCATATTTAATAATATTGTTAATTGAATTGCAGAATGAAATACTGTCTCATCTCCCTGAGTTTGTCTTTTTTTTTGTTGATTTTTTCTTTTCTTTTTTTTAATAATTAATTCGCTCTCACAATTGGGTAAGCAAAAATGATTATAATTTGTATTTACGGCAATAATTGTAAAATTTGGTATATCAATATTATTATTTTGTAAACATATTTTAAATTTATCCGTCAATTGCTCAAATGTAAAATATAAACCTTGTATTGTCATACTCATTGTACATACAAATAATTTACAAATAGTTAATCTATCACCTCTTATTAATTGACTATATATTTCAGTAGATTCACAATTGGAATCATCACATTTAAAATCCCCATGTGTAGAATCCTCATGTTTATAATCAACATGTGTAGAATCACCACATATAGAATCGCCATGTATAGAATTACCATGTGTAGAATCACTATGTGTAGAATTTCTATGTGTAGCATTGGAATGTGTAAAACTGGTGCACATGACACTGGAACCATTTTGATCCGAATACATTTGAATATGTATTTTTATATTAAATACAAGTAATTTTCATTACATATATAGTATAAACATCCAAATTCAAATATTTAATATGGATAAGTTTACAACTAAACCTAATATTCTATTTTTAAGCGGTGTTAGCAAAAAAGATGTTATTACAATTGAAGATCATATGTTAACTAGATGCTGTACAATGGCACAATGTAGTGAATTTAATCCAATAAATGAGCAACCTGATATAAGTATATTAATTGATAAAAGATGTTTAAATTGCACTTGCATTATTAGTGATGAGACTCAATCTGCATTTATACCTACATTTATAAAAGAAAATATACAAAATAATACATTAGAATTTGGCAAATATGGCCAAACTTGTTCATTTAATTGTGCCGTTACAGAAATAATTAGTAGTACAAATGATGGCTCCACAGAAAGAGATAAATTTTTAAATAATTTAAAGATTCTTTTTTATTTAAAGAATGGATATCACATTAATGATATAAAACCCGCGCCTAAAAAAAATGTATTAAAAGAATATGGTGGAGAATTGACGCAAGAACAATTTAATACAGAGATGGAAAAATTAAATAATTACAAAAAAATTGCAAAATCAAATGTTTCCTCTATTGAAAATAATCCAAAAAATATATTCAATAATATTTCAAATATGATTCAAAAAAATAATACACCAAAAATGATAATCGATATGGATGGAGATAAAATTGTTTTTAATAATTTGGGAATTATTCATTCAAATAAAAGAACAATTAGATCGATTTATAATAATAAAACAATTGTATGCAATTCAGAGGGAGAAATTAGTCAATTAAATAGAGACACAAAATCAAACAAAAAAGTTTTAATAAAAACAAATAATCCAGTCATTAATGAATTTTTCAAATAATCATTTTATATCGCGCCTTTATTTACTAAATATGCAAAAAGCATATAAAAACAAACTAATAATATTCCTTGAATAACAACACCAAAACAAGTTGCCGATCCATTTCGAATACATCTTTTGCCAAAAATAGATAATACTGTACGTGTAAATATATTACTTGATATTATGATATACAATAAAAATAGTATTATAATCAATTTAATAATATTTCCACCATTGGTCTTTGTTACCTTTGACTTGGTATTATTTGATTGTTTTAGTTCAATAAAATCATTATTTTTTTTTAAAGTATTTTTTTTTAAAGTATCTTTGATAAAAGTATCTTTTTTTAAAGTATCTTTGATAAAAGTATTATTTGGATTAATATTTAAGTCAATATTATTTGGATTAATATTTAAGTCAATATTATTATCAATTATATTATCAATTGCGGGGGCAATAATATGATTATCTATTATATTATTTATTCTTGATTGAAAAATATTCATTTTAT
>Ga0214919_10001138_pt1 | contig 44591 bp, 37 predicted proteins | sample LL1503_MetaG_FD_177994 | JGI IMG/M metagenome (GOLD analysis project Ga0214919, IMG submission 177994) | Freshwater microbial communities from Lake Lanier, Atlanta, Georgia, United States - LL-1503 | ecosystem: Environmental > Aquatic > Freshwater > Lake | place: USA: Georgia | collected... | reverse complement strand
AGTAACTGCCCTCAATGAGCACATAGGGCCCTGTGAAGGAAATGCCTTGGCCGCGCACTGGGTCAATGGCAAAAAATCCAAAGTCAGCCTTTTCGTTGGTTACGCCTTCCACCGATTTTCCCGCAGCATCAAACACAATCAAACTCAAAGGCACACCCAAACGTTTGGCCAGTTCAGTTGCCAAATCAATTGAGACGCCCACAGGTTGGCCACTGGCGTCTATGTTGGCCAAGATGGGATTGCCCAAATTGATGGAGGCTCGCAAAGTGCCAGTGGGGGCAAAAGCCTGCACTAAAGATGAGGGGGTTTGTGCGTTGGAGGACGACATGGGCATGAGTAATTGAAAGGCAGCAAAAGCTGTGGTTAATAAAACAGAATGGGCAGTTTTCATAGGGCGGTCCAGTTGATTGCTTCAAAGTGTGTCAGAACTTGGCTTTCAAGTCTTATGAGAGTTTTTCCGATAGCCTATGAAAAACCCTAGTGTGCAAGTTGAAAAAGCCCCTTAGCATGAAGTTTCCACACACGGAGAGACCATGTTTCAATTTCAAAAAACCCTCAGTTTGGCGCTCACGCTGACCCTTGGCATCTTCCTGGCCACATCTTCCGTCACGGCCCAGGCACAAGCTGCAGCCGGTAAAACAGAACTTTTATGGCTAGGCCAAGCTGGCTTCAAAATCAAAACACCTGGTGGCAAAACCATTGTGATTGATCCTTGGCTCACAGGTGGCCCGAAAACGCCCGCCCCTTACAAAACGGACATAGCGGCATTGGGCAAGGTAGATTTGTTGCTGGTGACCCATGCACACGTCGACCACATTGGCGATGCACCTGCCATTGCCAAAGCACAAAATACGGTGTTGTACGGTCCTGCAGACATGGTGACGCCCCTCATCACCCTTGGCATCTTGCCTGCCAACCTAGGCCACCGCTTCAACAAAACTGGACACGTGACACCTTTGCCCGGAATCAAAGTCACGGCAGTTCAAGCTGAGCACTCTTCCCTCTTGGTGCACAACAACCCAGCCACCGGCAAAAACGAATCACATCCTGCCGGTGAAGCGGTGGGCTACATCATCCAGATGGAAAACGGATTCAAAATTTGGCACATGGGCGATACCGGCCTCTTTGGCGACATGAAGTTCATCTATGACCGCTACAAGCCAGACTTGGTGCTCATTCCAATTGGTGGCAACTTCACCATGGACCCCGAAGATGCCGCATTTGGCATGAAGACTTGGATTCCTGCCAAATCTGTCATCCCAATGCACTTCGGCTCTAACCCACTGACCAAGGGCACCTCAGCCGAATTCATTGAAGCCATGAAAGGCGCCAACACCAAAGTCATCGTGATGACCGAAGGTCAAACAGTCGAGTTTTAATTTTTACTTAACAGGGCTAACGCACTCGCCTTGGCCCTTTGTTTTGAAGCAACTGCAAGTTAAGGAATAGGTTCTCATGCTGCCCCTGAGAACCAACATGCTGGCGTTTCGTGTCGCGTTGCCCGGAATTGTAAATTTAGGCACGAACACCTTGCCTACTGTTTTGCCATCGTTCAGCTCCACGTTGGCGGCGCTGCACTGAATGGGGCCTTTCAAGCCATTGGTGACTTCAAAGATAAGGGGCTGGTCTTCGCCCTTGGCCCATCCTGCGTTGACTTTGATTTTTTGCAACTCTGTTTTACTGAGTGGCACTTCTAAAACTTCTTCGGTGGCAAAAGGATTCCAAGCCAAGGCCTGAACGGAAATTAGCAGAACAAAAAGAAAGGGCATGCGTCGCATGCCCTCAATTCTAGTAGCTTCTACTTAGGCTTTTGTTAAGCCATTTACGTCATTTCAGCCGTCAGATTTGATGGCACCGGCTTTTAGCCGCTTGAATTTCACATTGAATGACGGCAACGCCTTCAGGGGTGTACTCCGTCAACAGCCATGCATCTTTGCCATTCTTTTCGGTTCGGTCCATGGTCGCAAATCCATACCCTGAACGTGAGGCATAGTTGTCCACCACTGCGTCTTTGTAAATACGGTCTGTCGCTTGAATGACCTTGGGTGCAAAGCCTTCGTTCATTGAACCAGAGTTACCCATCACCAAGGAAACGGGATGATCTGTTTGAAAGCTAATGGCTTCAAACAAATGAATGTGTCCGTGCATCGCAATACTGACATTGGCAGAAAACAAACGAGCGGGTTCGATCGAGCTGAAGACCGATTGCAAACCGCCACTGCCACCCGCTTTGAATTTTGTAGCGTCAGGGCCGGGCGCTGCAGCCAGCAAAGGATGGTGATTGATAAAAAAGCTTTCCGGCTTGGTGGCTGCCAATTGATTGGCAAGTTGAAGTTGCTCTTGGTATTTGATAAAAGCTGGATCTGTCGATTGATAAGCTTTGCCACTGGATTTTGAAGAATCAAATACAACAAATTGTGAGTTCTTTGAAATGCTGGCCACAAAGGGGGCTGAAAAGTCTCCCTTCATGTCATGGGCCGGATCATTGCAATTGCGCTCTTGCGTCCAGGGCAATGCGTCAACAAAACGGAACCATCCTTGACCTGCCCTGAAGCAAGACTCGTGATTGCCTCTGACATACAACCAAGGCGCAGCACCCAAAAGCGCACGAGCAGGTACAAAAAAGTCATCGCGCCATGCGTCCCAACCATAGCCCCAAGTAGCCCCTGCACAACCTGCTTTACCTTCTGGGCAAGGACTTTCACGGTAGTGAATATCACCAATGTGCACGACCAAATCGGCTTTCATTTTGGCTGCACTGTTGGCCACCTTTTTGAAAGGCCATTTGTCTGCGTCGTTACAATCTTGAAATGCATTTTCAGATGCTTTCAAACGACAACCCGTGTCGGCAATGATCAAAATTCGATTGATTTTCTGAGGTGGCGCTGGCGCAGCAACACCCTCAACTTGAGCTGATTGAACCCCCTTGGGCCATTCAGCCTCACAACTTGTGATGTCAAAAACAGATGACTTGCTATCGGACTGAGCCGAGTCAGAGCGAGCAGGCACCACAGCTTGAGGTGCTCTTAACGCCATAGCGACTGGCTTTTGTTTGTCCCATGAGATCGATGGGCACTGATTCGACGCAGTTAAAGCGCGCACCACCCAGCGCTCATTAGGTGCTTGCAAGGTATACACAGAGTGCAGGTCTGAAGCTGCGGCACTCAATGCACACATGGCAAAAACACCTAAAGCCACATGAACCAAATAAGCAGAAATCCGATTTTGCGTGTACATCTTCAAATACCCTATTGATACAAATTAATAACAAGCGACCCAGATTTGATAAACGCCTTCTTTGCCCACTAAGGCAGGCGGCACTGGAAAAGAAACCACCTCTACAGCCATTAAAGCGGCTCGGTCTACAGCGCCAAGACCAACAAGAACGGCATGATGTCGATCATGGGAATGATCTCAATGCGCGCCTTGCGAGTTTCGAAGTAGCGCATTCAAACTGCCTTCAAATTGCCGCGAGCATTGGTAGGCTGCAGACTTCCAAAACGGCGATTCAATATCATCACTTTGAAAATTTCCATTTGCTGCACAATCATTCGCACCTTCGTGGATGACCCTAAGACGGCTGATTTATGGTTATTTTATGACATTGATTGCCAATGTCTGTGATTTTGTACCAACAAAAGTAACAAGTATCGCTCAGCACTTTTTCAAATAATTAATTTCAAAGTGGATCACTTTGAAGTGACATTCATCAGACTTTTCAAAATTTGAACTCCGTCCAACCATGACAACGCACTAAACATCAAAAGGCGAGGCGTAGATCTTTTGTCAGATGCTGCTACTGACTTCAAACCGTCATATTGAAATACTAAGATTTCTTCAGGTTACTCAAAAACACCTGCCGATTCACTTTATTCAAACCTTACCGGAGCATTCTCAGCATGATCAGCAAAAAAGTTTTTTCATCATCTCTAATTTTAAGCGCCATGCTTACACTCATCGCTTGCGGTGGAAATAACTATCTCAGCCTAGAAGACGCTGCCACCGATTTATCTACAAAAATTGGCACCTACCTATCTGAATTGACCAGCAGCGCTGGTTTTAATACAAAGGCTTTGCCCAATCTCTTTGCTGAGAAGTTTCTGGACGGCGGGTTCACCAAGGCTGATCTTGAGAATTCGCTTACTGCCAACTCAACGGCTCTGGTGACAAATCCAGAATTGTCTTTGTTTCCTATAGCTACAGTCACCAACGCCAAGTTGTCAGGCTGCGACAGCAATAACATTTGCACACTAAACGGCACCCTCACCAATTCAGACGCTGACACAACATCTGTCGATTTCAGTACCAAAGTTTTAGTCTCTGTTGGTGGCGTTATCTATTTTTACGGTGATCAGTCATCGACCTCATCGATTTAACTAACAACCAACGCATTCAAAAAGGTATTTTCCATGAGCAAAAAATTTGCCCTTCGTCACACTACAGTTGCTGTAGCTTCTTTGATAGGTTTGATCTCTGTTGCTACAGTGCAAATCGCAACAGCGGCCGAAAAAGCCAGTACCAAGCCTGCCGGCACCTATGTCACTGGCGACTTTCACAACCACTCGACTTGTTCGGACGGCTCTATTTCAATGCAAAAGCTGATTGACAAGTCAGTTAAAACTTTTGGTCTGGACTGGTTTGTCCAGGCCGACCACGGTGGCAGCAGCGCCCGTAACTGCACTTTGAGAGAAGACCCGTTTGAACCGGTTGTGCCCGCTTTGGGGCTAACCAACAGCTCGACCGGCCCATTCCCTCCAGCAACATACCCTACTGGCGGTCAGCCCGCCTCTACGTTGAAAGGCCCTAACCAATCTTGGGAGTCCACATTGCCAGGCGGCCGAGCTGCCATCAAAGGTGATGGCACGGCCAACCCTAAGGCTATGTGGCGCTGGCAGGAAATTCAAGAATTTCAGTACAAGGTGACTGAAGACGAGAGCCGTGCACGCCAGAAACCCATCTGGATCGGTGTGGAGCAAAACACACCCGGTCACGAGCACGCTTCCACATTGGTACTGCAGGGCCAAAGACCTTGGCCACAATCTGGTATCTCTGGCAATGCCAACCTTCAGGCTCAGTACGAGTACTGTTTTGACCGCTCAGATACAGACACCAGCCGAGGTGCAGAAAACCAGTGGGACTGCTCAGTGGCAGGCACCACCAGCACCGATGCTTTGAGCTCTACTGCACGCAAAATCACAGGTTCTAACTCAGCTTCAACGCTTGACCTCGGACACCGCAAGACCGTGGAGGGCATCAAGTGGATGAAGGAAAAAGCCCCCACCACCAGTTACTTTGTTCCCGCCCACTTGGAGCGCCCTGGTGTTTACCTCGCCAACAACAACAAGGGTTACAACGTTGAGCATTTGCGTAACTTCAACAACGCAGCGCCCGACATTGCTTTCGGTTTTGAGTCCATGCCGGGCCACCAGGCCTCTGAAAACAGAGGGGAATACGCTCCTAACCGAGGCGCTTCTTTGGCCAACCCAACTGGTGGTTTTGACAGCGTAGGACTCGGCACCTTTGGCGGCACAGGCATTTACGCAGCCAAAATTGGTGGCGTGTGGGACGCCCTCTTGGGTGAAGGCCGTAAGTGGTGGTTCTTCGCCAGTTCTGACTACCATAATCGCGGCTCCTTCGGCCCTGACCAGCGTGAGTCCGACCAAGACTTTTACCCTGGTGAATACCAAAAAGATTATGTGATGGCTCGCAAAGGCACCAACAACCTGTCGGCTGAAGCCATCATTGACGGCTTGCGTTCAGGCAACAGCTTTGCTGGCAGTGGCGACTTGATCGACCGTTTGGCCTTCGTTGCTTGTGCGGCCAATCCAGCCTTACCCCGCTCAGCTTTCAAATCCCTGGTTGAAAAGGCAGCGGCCAACGCTGCACTCAAAAATGCAGAAGTTCGCATCAACGGCTGCGCTACCATGGGTGAAAAACTGGTGGTAGCTCCTGGTGCAGATGTGGTGGTGGCCATTGCTGTGCGCGATCCCGTAGGCAAAAACTTCTCACCTTACAGCTTTCCCAATCCTTCGCTCAAGCAGATTGGTATCACACAGCCCCTAGACCAGCCTGTCCTCGATCACATCGATGTCATTGGCGGCAATGTGACTGGCTTTGTAAGCCCAACAGATACAGCGAAATACGCAGGCATAGAAGGCACTGCGGCTGCTAGCAACCCATCTGCGGGCATCAAGAAGGTGTTCAACAGCACCAACTGGACTGCCACTGCCGATGGTCTGCGGGTGATGAGCTACCGCATTCCTGCTGTGAAGGTGTCTCAGTACGTTCGTTTGCGCGGCACCAACCTGCCCGCATCCACGCCATTTGAAACGGATGCGAACGGTAACCCCTTGAACGACTATGACTTGTCACCGTTTGTTGACGCGGCCAAGGCAGAGGCTCAAAAACCTGGCAAAGTGGTGTGCGCTGATGCAGCGTGCCCAGCGCACATGCGGACCGTCAATGGCGTCAAGTACTCCAGCTTGGACGTCGCCGCATGGGCAGACCTGTGGTTCTACAGCAACCCTGTTTACATTGAAGTCACCAACTCAGTGAAGGTTGTAGGCGCTAAATAAAGCGTGCTCGCAAGAAGTGCAAGTCCGGGTCTCGGACTTGCACACCCGGCTACAGGCCGGGTTTCTTTTTTTTGAAAGTGTATTTTTTGACAGCAGAAATCACTATGTCCACCAAGGCGCATCAGCCGATGATGACGGGACAATCTCAATCAGGGCTGGCATTTCTGCTGATGTTTGCATCTGGTGCGGGCGGCTTGGTCTGGCAAATGGTTTGGACCGCTCAGTTCGGCCTGGCACTGGGACATGAAATCGTTGCAGTCCTTTCAGTGGTGGCGGCTTTCTTTGGTGGGATTTCAGTAGGCTCACTGCTGCTAGCCCATCGTGTGGAACGCAGCCTTTACCCGGGTCGCTGGTATGCTGGTCTAGAAGCTTTAATTGCCAGTTGGGCGCTGCTGGTGTCGCTTGTTTCACCGCTTGTCTTACCGCATCTGTCCCAATGGATTGGCTCTGAACCCTCGGCAGTTTGGCATTGGGCCCTGGCTTTTTTCATTCCTCTAATTACTTTGCTGCCCGCCACTGTGGCGATGGGCGCAACCCTGCCAGCCATGGAGCGTTTGCTAAGGCAGAATCAACCCCAAGCACTAGGCAGTTTGTATGCCGCCAATACGGCAGGTGCAATGGCGGGCCTCTTGCTCTCAGTGTTCTATTTTGTTCCTCAAATGGGACTGCTAGGAACCAGTTTGGTTTTTGCAGGGGTCAACGCAACTTGCGCCTTACTGGCATGGCAAATGTGGGGCGGACAATTCAATCGGGATACCAACTTGCCCGTAGCTGAATCGCATCAGGCCAAGACCGTTGACTCATCCCTACAAATGCCCTCGCAGCAATCTGTTGCGCTGCGCCTTTTCCTCACCGGACTGCTGGGCATAGGCTACGAGGTACTTGCTGTTCGCGTGATTAGCCAAGTGACTGAAAATACGGTCTATACCTACGCCATGCTACTGGCAGTTTTCTTAATGGGCACTGCTTTGGGCGCCGTCATCATCAAGCGCATTGGCGTGACTTTGGATGTCACGGCAGAGCGCATAGATCAAACACTTGGTGCGCTGATTGTTTCTATTTTTTTGAGTGGTATTTGCCTCTGGTGGGCAGACTACAGCTACGCATTGCCAGCACGCTGGTTTGGGTCAGGCGCAGCCACGGCACTTGCCGGTGAGTGGGTTGCAGGGACGGCCGCCATGCTGTTGCCTTCCATAGCCATGGGCGCGCTGTTCACCTTGTTGTGTCGCCAGGCCCAACAAATTGGAATGCCGCTAGGCATTGCTTTCGGCATCAACAATTTGGGCTCAGCGCTTGCACCGGTCATCGTCGGCCTTCTGCTACTACCTTATGCCGGTGCAAGAGCTACCCTGTTCATTTTGATTGCTGGGTACTTGATGCTTCGATCAATCAAGAGCTGGAATCAGCCCCCGGGCTGGTTGGCATTTGGATCTTTGATGGTTCTGGCTATTTTTGCAGGCCCACTTCGATTCGTGGACTTGCCTGCTGGCGGGCGCTTGCTGTCCTATCGTGAAGGAGTGATGGCTGCCGTGAGTGTGGTGTCCGATGCCGACGGCGTGGCGCGGCTGCACATTAACAACCGTGTACAGGAAGGCAGCAGTGCCAGCGGCCAGGTGGAGACTCGGCTGGCGCAGATGCCTCTGATCATGCACCCGGCACCGCAAACAGCTTTGTTTCTGGGCTACGGCACAGGCTACACCGCCAACGCAGCAGCCCTTGATCCAAAAGTCAAAGTCAAAGCTGTTGAGCTTTTGCCTGAAGTGATTGAGGCGGCAGGCATCTTCGCTATGAAGGCTGGAGCACCTGCTTCTGCCAGTCCGGTGGCAACTGTGGCCGCCGACGCTCGTCGCTATGTTCAGTCCACAAACGATCGCTACGACGTCATCGTGGCCGATCTCTTTCATCCAGCCAGAAACGGTGCTGGCAGCTTGTACACCGTGGAGCACTTTTCTGCGGTGCGGTCACGCCTTGAGCCCGGTGGCCTGTTTTGCCAATGGCTGGCATTGCATCAAATGGACATCGAGACGCTGCGCAGCATCGTGGCCGCTTATTTACAAGTCTATCCCAATGCTGTTGCCGTGCTGGCCAGCAACAGCCTGGACACGCCCGTGCTTGGCTTGATCTCCCGACCCGATCAGCCGGCGTGGCAAGTCGAGGCGGTTCACTCCCGCATGTCTGCAATGTCGCCGCGAATGGCCAAAGAATTAAAACGTGCCAAGCTCGATGATGAATTTGCGGTGCTAGGCAGCATCCTTGCAGGGCCACAGTCTCTGAAAGAATTCGTGCGTGACGCTGCTCTTAACACGGACGACCGTCCCGTGGTGACCCACAGGGCACCTTGGCTTAGTTACTCGGCCCAAGAGTCGCCCAGAAACAGGCTAGCTACTCTGATGCAGCGGCTTGCTCCTAACACCCATGATGTGATGGGTCCTGCCCAGACTGCTGACGCTTTACGACTTAAAGCTTACTGGGAGGCGCGCGCAAAGTATCTTGCTTTCGGCATGGTTGTGCGTCCCAACCCCGACCCTTTGGTGATGCTCGAACAATTGCGCTTGCCTCTCATGGACATGGTGACTACAAGTCCAGATTTTCGCCCTGCTTCTGAGCCGCTGCTAGCCCTGGCTGAAGCGGTTCGGGAAACGGATCCCAAGCTTTCTGCTCAAGTAAAATTTGCATTGCAAACCGCCCTTTTATCTCGGTCATCTTCGCCGTCTGTCAAACCTACTGTCAATTTAAATTAATCGCCATGGAATCTCCAATAAATGTCACGTCCCCTACTTGGTTACAGCGCACCCTGCGTGAACCGCTGACCCACTTCATTGTTTTGGGTGCCCTTATCTTTGCAGCCGATACTTTGTTTCTGTCCGTTCGGGGCGATCCGCAGGAGATCGTGATCACCAAGGAAACCTATGCCGAAGCGCGTGGTGCGTTTGTAGCGGGCATGAAGAGAGAGCCTACCGCTGCCGAACTCAAAGTACTCACCGACCGATGGGTGGATAACGAAGTCTTGTTCAGGGAGGGGCTCGCACTTGGCATGGACCGGGGTGATCAGGCGATGAAGGACCGCGTGGTTTTCAAAGTCTTGACTGCGACTCAGTCTGGCTTGGTATTGCCAAAAATCGATGAAGAAGGTTTGCGCAAGTGGTTCGAGTCGAGGCGCGATCAATATGACCTGCCTGCACGTTTTAGCTTTGAAGAAGCGGTGCTGGCTGCCAGTGATACAACGCCTGAAAAGTTGAATAAATTTGTAACAGCCCTGAACGGCCAAAATGTCCCAGAACTGGAAGCTAGTTTGCGTATTTTCAAAGACAGGCCCAGGCCGAATTTGGATCAAAGTTATGGCGCGGCATTTGCCGATGCACTCACAAAGCAAACCATTGGTACTTGGGCGGTACTTCAAACACAAGAAGGCTACCGTGCAATCCGACTGACCGCATCGACGCCGGGCCGAGAGGTCAGCTACGACGAAATGAAAGAACGCGTATACACGGAATGGAAGGAATTCACTTCCTCGCAGTTGACCAAGAACGCCATACGTGAAATTGGCAAAAAATACCGCGTTCGCGATGAAGGAAAGAATTCGTGATGGTTTTCCATTTCAGTCAATTACTTAAGCGCGCAGTCTTGTCCGTTTTTTTGTTGGTGAGCGCAGCGGAGGCTTACTCTCACGAGATGACAATGGCCGATCTGACGATGCGGGAGGTCGCTCCTAAAGAGTTTGTTTGGGCGTGGGGCATCCCTGGAAAAAATATACCTATTTCGCAAGACTTAACACCTGTCTGGCCCGAAGGTTGCATCGGCGACGCGAAAACTGTTCGCTGTGGAGAGCGCGGCTTGGCAGGAAGCTTGACGGTCAATGGGATCGGAAAAAACTACTCAGCCGTTATTTTGCGTATCACTTGGCTTGGAGAGCAGCGCAGTACGTTTACCTTGACCAAGAACCAACCTGCAGCGCGCTTGTTTGGCTCTGCGCGCGACGAACGCGACGCAGGGCAAGTGGCGCAAACTTATGGTGTGCTGGGAATAGAACATATTCTCAGCGGTATCGATCATTTGTTGTTTGTGATCAGCTTGTTGTTATTGGTGGGTTTTAGGCGTCAACTTTTGGCAACCATCACTTTGTTCACAGTTGCGCACAGCCTGACCCTTGCCGCCAGCGCCTTAGGTGCATTGACGCTACGGCCGCCGCCGGTGGAGGCCGTCATCGCCTTGTCAATTGTTCTGGTCAGCGCAGAAGCCTTGAGTCAAAAGGACACCATCACCCGCCGATGGCCAGGCATTGTGGCGTTTGTATTTGGACTCATACACGGGCTGGGCTTCGCAGGTGCATTGAAAGAAATTGGTCTGCCCGAACAGCATGCCAACATGGCACTGCTCACCTTTAATCTGGGTGTGGAGGCTGGTCAATTGGTGGTCATTGGTCTGGCATGGCTAGTGGTTTTGGCTTCCAGAAAATTTACCTGGACCACATCAGCGCGGCAGGTCATTTTGTACGGCATTGGCAGTATTTCGGTGTTTTGGACTTTATCGCGCATCGCAGTGATTGCGGGCTGACACAACATGTCCGAAATCTTCGAGCTTTTTCCCACGCCGGTGATGCGTATTCCCGCGTTTCTCCCGCCAGAAGATGCAATCGCCTTGGCAGCACGATTGTCTCTGTCAGCCTCGGTGGCCAACCAACGATCGCCACAACTGTCGCACACACGCATCCTCAGACCGGGCGAAGACACCGCTCTGGATGCAGTGGTCGGGCAGATAGGCCCTCACTTGCAGGCCTTTGGCCAGCTGCTTTTTGGCGAGTCGCTGCGTTGGCTTGTCAAGGAGATTTGGGTGAATGTGCTTCAGCACAATGGAAGCCAGTCGCTTCACAACCACGCGAATTGCTTCGCATCTGGTGTCCTTTATCTGAGCCCTTGTGACGTTTCCGCATGCACACGTTTTAGCCGACCGCTTGGCGGCGCGGAGTTCGTTTTTCGCAACACACATGCGGGCATGGAGACAGGCCCCTTTAACGCCGACAAATGGAACGCCCCACTTCCTGCACCGGGTGACTTGATTCTTTTTCCAAGCCACTTGCTGCATGAAGTTCCTGTCAATCTAGGTGCCCAGCGGGTCACGCTGGCTTTCAATGCCATCCCAGATCGATTAGATGCTTGGGGCTACGCTGTTGGATTTGAACCTTGATTTTTAAATTACACCGGCTAGACGTTTGCAAAGGAGTCGTCAATGAATAAGCGCACTTGGATCAACATCATTTTCATAGCGATTGCTACCATAACAGGTCCGGCCTACGCTGAAGATGCTTTGGCATGTGAAACACAATCGGTCAACTTCAAAAAACGAGAGTACCGATGCCCTTTGACAGCCAATGGAAGCGCACAGCAATTACGATTTAAAGCGACCTTCTCGGGAAGCCATGACGACACGCAGTTGTCCATGAATCTCAGCTTGGATGGCTTGCCTGTTTCATGTGACAAAAGTAGCAAGACTTGGCGCAATGGCGAGGACGGCGACGTCAGTCTTGAATGTAACTTTGTCTTTGAAGCTGCGGCGGGTACCAAGAAAATACTTCGAGCTACTGTCAATGTTTATCACGCTGAGTTTGTTGGGATCAAGATAAGCTCACTTTGACCCAATTTAATCTTGATCGTTTAATGATTTTTAAGCAGCTTCAGTTTCCAGAAAAACTCGTGAGGCAGGGAAGATCAGCGTGAATTTAGAGCCTTTGCCCAATTCGCTTTCAATTTTCAACTCGCCACCATGCCTTTGCATCACGTGTTTCACAATGGCCAATCCCAATCCAGTACCGCCAGATTCTCTGGAGCGACTGCGGTCTACCCTGTAAAACCGCTCAGTTAACCGAGGCAGATGTTCTGAGGCAATTCCTGGGCCGGTATCTGTCACACTGAATTGAATTCTTTGATCAGGCAACAAAGCCCAACTTGATGTGATAAGTCCGCCCGAAGGGGTATAGCGGACAGCATTGTTGACCAAATTCGAAACAGCGCTGTGCAGTTCTTTGTTCGCGCCACTCAATTGGACACCCTGGGGTGTTTCAAATTGGATAGTTTGTGGCGCTTCATTTTCAAACAATTGAGAAGACGAAAGACCGCGCGCTTCCGATTCAATACTGGACATTAAGCCTTGCAAAGAAACTGGTTCACTGACGGAAGGCAGTGTGCTGCCTTCAAGTTGAGAAAGGATCAACAAATCATTAACCAAGTCCTGCATGCGACTGGCCTGAACTGACATCAGGTCAAGGTATTTTTCTTGCTCGTCTTTGTTCAAATTGAGGCTTTGCAAAGTTTCGATGAAGCCGCTCATCACGGTCAATGGCGTACGAATTTCATGCGACACATTGGCCACAAAATCACGTCGCATGACCTCGGCTTGCGCTATGCTTGTCACATCGCGCGTGAGCAACAACTGTCTGTTTTCACCATAATTGTGCAACTGAACAGACAGTTTCACTGTCTTTTGCAAGGAACCGCTTCGACCATCAATGATGACTTCACCATCGTGCGATTCACTAGAGAAATACTTCTTAAAAACAGGATCACGGACCAAATGAACAACGTGCTGCATCAGGTCACGCTTTGCATCCATACCAAGATGAAGGGCTGCGGTTTGATTGCACCATTCAATTCTGCCCTCAGGGTCAATCAATACAACGCCATTAGGCGATGCTTGAATGGCCAATAAAAAGTCTTGTAGCTTTTGTTCTTCGTTTTTAGTCTGCTTTCGTTGCTCATTCAGAATGCGACGCATTCGGTCAATCAAATCACCCCAAATTCCATCCATTTGAGGTGGTTCTTTCACACTGTTATGTCGCAGCCATTGTGTGATTTTTTGACCTTTCCAAAGGTCTTTGATGACCGTGAAAAGACAGACAAAAAAAGCGCCCAATAAATGACCATAGTTTGGTTGCAGCCAATATCCAGCAATCGCAGCAACACCCATCCAAAAAAACAGGCTGGCAGAGCGAGAGAACATAAAAGAGCCTTGGCTTTAAGAACCAGCCAAATCAGCCAGTTGCAGTAGAAGCTGTATGGGTGGTTTGAGTCATTTCCGTGAAGCGATAGCCAGCGCCACGAACAGTTTCGACCATGTTACCAGCACCGCCCAGAGCTTCTCGCAGTCTTTTCACATGAACATCAACGGTACGCTCTTCAATGAACACGTGATCGCCCCAAACGCGATCAAGCAGTTGCCCTCGGCTGTGAACTCGCTCTTTGTGCGTCATGAAGTATTGAAGCAACTTAAATTCTGTTGGACCAAGTTTCAAGGGTTGCTCTTGGTAACTCACACGGTGAGTGTCTGCATCCAAAAGCAATTGCCCCATTTGAATTCGGCCCGCTGACTGCTCAGGGGAACGCCTTCTAAGAACCGCACGAATTCGAGCCAGTAACTCTTTGGTGGAAAACGGTTTCACGATGTAATCGTCTGCGCCGGCATCTAGGCCCGCAACCCGGTCAACTTCATCGCCCCTGGCGGTGAGCATCAAAATAGGAATGGTTTGAGAGCGCTTGTCTGCACGCCATTTTTTAGCAAGTGAAAGGCCACTTTCCTTGGGCAGCATCCAATCTAACAAGATGACATCGGGCAAAACGTCGTCCAACTCTTTTTGGGCCGTCTCGCCGTCCATGGCCCAAATTGGTTGGAAGCCGTTGTGGCGCAAATTAACAGCAATGAGTTCTGCGATGGCAGGCTCATCTTCGACAATCAGAATACGCGGTAAGCTTCTCATTTGATGACAGACTCCACATCAGCCAAGGCGATGTGACGAACGTCAGCGCCTTTGACAACATAGATGATCAACTCAGCAATGTTTTTAGAATGGTCACCAATGCGTTCAATGGCCTTGGCCAAGAACAGCAAGTCTAGGCTGGCAGAAATAGTACGTGGGTCTTCCATCATGTAGGTGACCAATTTGCGCACAAAACCATCGAACTCTTGGTCGATCAAATCGTCTTCTTTCAAAATAGAAACTGCCTCAGTGACATCCAAGCGAGCAAAGGCGTCGAGTGCTTTTCTGAGCAAGCCAGAGGCCAAGTCGGAAGCAATGCGCAATTCTGAAGCGGGCAATGCACGTGCGTTGCCGCTGTTGATAATGGACTTCACCATGCGCGCAATTTTTTCAGACTCGTCGCCTGCTCGTTCTAAATTGGCTGTCATTTTTGAAATTGCAATGAGCAAGCGCAGGTCGCGCGCTGTAGGCTGACGACGAGCAATGATAGAAGACAAATCACGGTCAATTTCTACTTCCATTGAATTGACTTGCGCCTCAGTGGCAATCACTTGATCAGCCACTTCTATACTGAACTGTGACAAAGAATACACAGCGTGGCGAATTTGAGATTCCACCAAGCCACCCAACTCGAGTACACGCGAAGAAACGCTGCCCAATTCGGCATCAAACTGACTTGAAATATGCTTGTCCATGATTTCTCTTTCTTAATTAGCCGAAACGGCCAGTAATGTAGTCTTCAGTTTCTTGACGCGCTGGCTTCATGAAAATTTGATCTGTTTCGCCAAATTCCATGAGTTCACCCAAGTACATGTAAGCTGTGTAATCAGATACCCGAGCAGCCTGTTGCATGTTGTGGGTCACGATGACCACAGTGTATTCACTCTTGAGGGTGTGCACCAGTTCTTCCACTTTGCCCGTAGAAATGGGGTCAAGCGCAGAAGTGGGCTCGTCCAACAACAAGATGGCTGGTTTGACCGCAATGCCCCGCGCAATGCACAAGCGCTGTTGCTGACCACCCGACAAGGACAAACCACTTTGACCCAGCTTGTCTTTCACTTCGCCCCAGATAGCGGCTTTTTGCAAGGCCCACTCCACGCGATCATCCATGTCGCTGCGCGACAGGTTTTCGTACAACTGCACACCAAAGGCGATGTTGTCATAAATAGACATAGGGAAAGGCGTAGGTTTTTGGAAAACCATGCCGACACGTGAACGCAGCAAGTTCAAGTCTTGCTTAGGATTGAGAATGTTCTCACCATCAAAGTTTATTTCACCTTCAGCACGCTGGCCCGGATAAAGGTCATACATGCGATTGAGCGTTCTGAGCAGCGTTGACTTACCACATCCGGAAGGTCCAATGAAAGCCGTGACCGTATTCTTTTGAATGTCCAGATTGATGTTCTTCAAGCCTTGAAAAGCACCATAGAAGAAGTTCAGATTGCGAACTTCTAGGATGATTTCTTTGGTTTCAGGTAATGTATTCATTTGAGTAGATCTGTTCAAAAATTAGACTGAGACTTTTTCACGGAACACAACACGCGCAATGATGTTGAGTGCCAAGACAGTCAGGGTAATGAGCAAGGCGCCACCCCATGCCAGGTTGACCCAGTTATCGTAGGGGCTCATGGCAAACTGGAAAATGACCACTGGCAAATTGGCCATAGGCTTGTTCATGTCAGTAGAGAAAAACTGATTGTTCAACGCGGTAAACAACAGGGGGGCCGTCTCACCACTGACACGGGCTAAAGCCAAAAGCAAACCGGTCATGACACCACTTTTAGCGGCCTTTAATACGACAGAGGTAGACACTTTCCACTTGGGGGCACCCAGCGCAAAAGCAGCTTCACGCAAACTCACTGGAACCAATTTGAGCATGTTTTCAGTCGTTCGAACGACCACGGGAATCGCAATGAGAGACAAGGCAATGGTGCCAGCCCAGCCCGAAAAGTGTTTGGAAGGAACGACGATCAGTGCGTAAACGAAAAGACCAATCACAATGGATGGCGCCGACAACATGATGTCATTGACGAAACGAGTGACCTCTGCGATTTTGCTGCGATCACTGTACTCAGACAAATAAACACCTGCCAAAACACCGATGGGTGTGCTCAACAAGGAGCAAGAAAGCACAATCATCAGACTACCCACAATCGCATTGGCCAACCCGCCACCCTCGGAACCAGGTGCAGGGGTGCTATGCGTCAGAATGGAAATGCTCAATGCAGAGAAGCCTTTGAAGATCAAGATGCTCAAAATCCAAAGCAAGAATGCCAGGCCAATGATCATGGCAGACATGGACAACACCATGCCGATAAAGTTAGCGCGCTTGCGCTTTGCGTAAATGGACAAATCCATGTTGGTAGAAGCTTTCATGACTTCATGCCTTTCTGAGCTTCAGCGCGAATCAACATCCATTTGGCCAAAGATAAAACAACCAATGTGATCAAAAACAGAGCTAAACCAAGAGAGAACAATGACGCGTAGTGCAAGCCAGGTTCTGCTTCACCAAATTCATTGGCCAGCGTTGAGGCAATTGAATTTCCAGGCGAAAACAAGGAAGGAGACAACTTGTGGGCATTGCCGATCACAAAGGTCACGGCCATGGTCTCGCCCAAAGCACGGCCAAGGCCCAACATGACACCGCCCACAACACCCGTTTTTGTGTAAGGCAAAACAATCTTGGTCACCACTTCCCAAGTGGTGCAACCAATGCCATAGGCAGATTCTTTCAAAATGGGCGGCACGATTTCAAACACATCACGCATGACAGAGGCAATGAAAGGCAAAATCATCATGGCCAAGATCAGGCCAGCGGCCAAAATGCCAATGCCATTGAATGCACCCGTGAACAAGATGCCGACACCAGGAATTTGACCTAGGGAACCAGCCAAGGCAGGCTGTACATATTCAGCAAACAAGGGTGCAAAAACAAACAAACCAAACATACCGTAAATGATGGACGGCACGGCGGCCAACAATTCAATGGCCGTTCCCAATGGACGACGCAATGACATGGGGCATGTTTCAGTTAAAAACACTGCAATGCCAAAACTTAATGGCAATGCAATCAAAATTGCGATGGTGGCAGTTGCCACAGTACCAAAAATGGCAATCAAGCCACCAAATTTAGAATTGATGATGTCCCACTCAACCGTGTAGAAAAATTCAAAGCCGAATGTAGTTAAAACAGGCCATGAGCTAATGAACAACGAGATAATGATGCCGGTCAGTGCCACCAATGTGGACAATGCAAAGACCATGGTGGTTTTTTCAAAGAAGAAATCTTGCCACCGCTGCCAGCGCAGAACACTCTGCCTGTGTGAAGTCATCAAACTGTCGACATTGTTCATAGGAATCTCTTTAACAACACTCAAGTTAAACACCCACTGAAAATTCAGTGGGTGTTATTTTGATTACTTCACGTTAATGTTTGTCCAAACGGTTTTACGAATGAAGTCAGTTGTCGCATCAGGCATCGGCACATATTCCAAGTCGGCTGCCATTTTCTTGCCTTCTTTGAATGCAAAGTCAAAGAATTTCATGACTTCAGCAGAGTTGGCTTTGTTGGCTGGCTGCTTGTACATCAAAATGAATGACGCGCCAGTGATAGGCCAAGACTTAGCACCTGGTGCGTTTGTCAAATAAATGCTCATGCCTGGAATCTTTGACCAATCCGTGCTTGCAGATGCGGCCGCAAATGTCTCATCATCAGGGGCCACAAACTGACCTGCCAAATTGCGTAAGTTGATATGGGGCATGTCGTTTTTCTTGGCATAAGCGTACTCAACATAACCAACTGAATTTTTAATACGGCTCACGTTGGCAGCAACACCTTCGTTGCCTTTACCGCCCACTGAAGAGGCAGCAGGCCACTTCACAGCAGCACCTGCACCTACAGTGGATTTCCAGTTGGCGTTAACTTTGGCCAAGTAATCTGTAAACACAGCAGTTGTGCCTGAACCATCAGCACGGTGGACCACTGTGATAGCGGCATCAGGCAATACAACGCCAGGGTTCATGTCAGCAATACGCTTGTCATTCCACTTGGCAATCGCGCCAGAAAACAGATCTGCCAACAACTCGCCAGTCAATTTAATTTGACCAGGCTTGATGCCGTCAATGTTCACGACTGCAACCACACCACCAATGATGGCTGGGAATTGAACCAATCCCTCTTTTTCAAGATCCTCAGCAGACATCGGCGCATCTGTAGCACCAAAGTCAACTGTCTTTGCTTTGATTTGCTTGATGCCACCGGAAGAACCGATAGACTGGTAGTTCATGCTGTTGCCCGTCTTAGCCTTGTAGGCCTCAGCCCACTTTGCATAGATTGGGTACGGAAAAGTAGCGCCGGCGCCAGTCAGTTCGGCAGCCATTGAAGTTGCAGCAATGGCGCTTAAGCCCAGTGCAGCGACCCATGATTTGATCTTTAGCATGTTTGAATCCTTGATTCAGAGTTGATATTCGGTGTTTGCGTTCGCAACAGGTTTTCCCCGTTTTACAGGCTTAACTTTTGCAACACCCGTTCAATCTATCCTCCAATTGTGACAAATTCATGTCATTTTCTAGACAACGCTTCAAATTATTAAAATGCTTGATGCAGGCTAAAGCAATATGGGAGTGTAGAAATAAATAACAATTTGTCATCAAAATGACAAAATTTAGACACAAAATTAGAAGGTTTGATGGAAATTTTGAGCAAGATTGAAGTATTGAGATGCAAAACGGACAATTATTAGCAGCCATAGATTTGGGCTCCAACAGCTTTCGTTTGGAAATTGGGGTGTTAGAGCATGGGCACATACGGCGAGTCGAATACCTCAAAGAAACCGTCAGGCAAGGCAACGGACTCGATGCAGACCGAATGCTGTCTCAAGAAGCCATGCAACGAGGATGGGACTGCTTGGCTCGATTCTCTGAAAGACTTTCTGGTTTTGGGTCCAATTTTGTTCGCGCTGTTGCCACCCAAACCCTTCGAGAAGCCAAAAACAGAGACGAATTCCTAAGCTATGCAGAGAAGCTTTTAGGTTTTCCCATCGAGGTCATTTCTGGGCGTGAAGAGGCCCGATTAATTTACTCTGGGGTTGTCAACTTACTCCCTCAATCTGAAGAGAAGCGCTTGGTCGTTGACATCGGCGGCCGGTCCACAGAAATTATTTTAGGCAGCGGCTTCAAACCTCAAACCATGGAGTCCTATCGCGTGGGTAGCGTGAAATGGTCCATGAAATACTTTCCAGACGGTGAATTTTCTGCGTCATCATTTGATTGGGCCGAAGTTGCGGCCAAGGCGGTCTTGGATGAAGCCCTGTCCCTTTACCCTAGAAATTCTTGGGACATTGCCTATGGCTCCTCTGGCACCATTGGTGCTGTCGCGGATGTCCTGCAAGCTGCGGGTTGGCCAGAAGAAACCATCTCACGAGAAGGCCTGAACTGGCTCAAAGAAAAATTAATCAAGTCGGTCAATGCTGATTCGCTTCGATTGGAAGGCGTGAAGGAAGACCGAAAACCAGTGATCGGAGGCGGTTTGGCAGTTCTGTGTGCCCTCTTCGATCTCATGCAAATTGATACCATGCACGCCGCACAAGGCGCACTCAGGCACGGGGTTTTATACGACCTCTTACAAAGAGAAGAAAACACAGACCTGCGAAGCACCATGGTGGCCGCTTTGGGCAATCGATTTGCAGTGGATACTTTACAAGCAGAACGCGTACAGAAAACAGCCGACACTTTGTTCAAAGGTGTCTTTGACAAATCGACCTGTGATGCAACCCGCGCTTTGCGACTTGAAAAAAAACTAGGGTGGGCAGCACATCTGCTTGAAATCGGCACACGCATTTCGCATAGCGACTTTCACAAACATGGCGCTTACATCCTTGACAACGCCGATCTGCCAGGCTTTTCCATGTCGGAACTGCATCGTTTAAGTCAACTCATTTTGGGTCATCGTGGCAAGCTCAAAAAATTAGAAGTCGAACTCAAAAATCCCGAATTCATGATTCAACTGATGAGCCTGCGAATTGCGGCCATTCTTTGCCATGCAAGAAGAGACCCCGACCTTAAAGGCTTCAATCTCAAAATAGCAGACGACAACAAAACAGGTTTTGTGATTCAGTGCAAAAAATCTTGGATTCAGCAGTGGCCCCAGTCGGCCCATTTGCTTCGAGAAGAGTGCATCGCTTGGCAAAAAACCACCTGGCAATTGGAATTGGTTGAAATCAATGGAAAAACGGTATAAACTATTTGCACGTTTAACTTTTTCTAATTTTCAACATGTCTACAGAGAACACAAACCAGCTAACTGCCAACTCTGCCGCTGTCAAAATTGCTGACACATCAGCCGCGGCTACAGCTCAGACGGCTCAACCTACAGCTCAAAAGACTGTGCGCAAAGCCGCTAAAAAAGCGCCTTCCAAATCGGCCGTCAAAGCACCTGTCAAGGCCAAATCCGTTGCGGCCAAGAAGCCCGCCAGGCGGCCGGTTCTTAAACCTGCAATTGCGCCTACGAAGAAGGCCCCTGTTCAAGCCAAAGTCAAAGCGGCCACAACAACTCAGCCTGTAGTCGAGTCAAAGCTCAAAAAGCCTAAGCTGGTTCGAGACAGCTTCACGTTTCCCAAAGACGAATACCAAGCCATTGCTGGCTTGAAACAAAAAGCCCTCGGTTTAAAACACAGTGCAAAGAAGAGTGAAATTTTGCGTGCCGGCCTCAAGCTTTTGAACAGCCTCAACGACAAAGCATTTTTGGCAGCCTTGAACAAGGTGCCAGCATTGAAAACTGGACGACCCGCCAAGTCTTAATCAAAGAAGCTCGGGTGTTTGTACGCTCACCACAATCGTTTGTGTGTCACCGTCTCGCACTCGGCTTCTAAGCCACCACACGGCTCCCTTTCTAACCGAGCACTCGCCGTTTGCAAATCCCAACAAGTAGGCAACCGCCTGCCCCAAAACGGGTTGATGCCCCACAATCAGCACTGACATTTTGGAATCTGGCCAACCCGCCGTGACCAACAAATCATCCAAGCTGGCGTTGGGCAAGAGCTCAGATTTGTATTTCACTTTTCTACCTAGCGCTTTAACGGTTTGCTCACACCGAACCGCTGGGCTGGACATGACACGAATGCCTTCTGGCAACTGTCGATCTAACCACTGACTCATTCTGACAGCTTGCTTTTCACCCTTAGGCGTGAGAGTGCGTGACAGGTCATCTTGGCCTTCCAAGGCATCAAACGCTTCAGCATGTCGCCAGAAAATTAAATCCATCTTTGACTCTTTTCAAGCTTCGACGAATAAGTTCAACTTAACGAGACTTCGGTTGCGCTGGCGAATACTTCTGCATCAATAGCGCCTGCGCACTCTGAGGTTTGCGCCCCAGCTTCTCTACACGACGGTATTTACCATCGGCATTTAGCGTCCAAGCATTGCGCGTGTCATGCAAATACGCCAACAGACATTCATCGATGAGTCTTTGGCGCAATGAGAGTTCTAGGACAGGCCAAGCCAGCTCTACTCGCCGGGTCATATTGCGGGTCATCCAATCGGCGCTTGACAGATAAATGTCTTGCACTGTATCGGCTTCAAAGAAAAAGACCCGCGAGTGTTCTAAAAATCGACCAATGATGGACCGAACGCGAATATTGTCTGTCTTGCCTGGAATGCCAGCAGGCAACATGCACGCGCCCCTGACGATCAAATCAATTTGCGCTCCTTTTTGACCCGCAGAAATGAGTGCATAGATCAGAACCGGATCCGTTAAGGCATTCATCTTCGCAACAATTCTGGCCGGCAAACCTTGGGCCGCGGCAGCACCTACGGCCTCAATTTTTTCCACCATGTTCTTTTGCAGAAAGAATGGCGCAGCCCACAACTTGTTCATTCTGCCCAAACGGCTGGGACTTGCTAGATGGACAAACAAAGTTTCCATGTCAGCGGTCATGCGCGCATCGCTCGTGAGATAACTCAAATCTGTATAGAGCTTTGCGGTTCTGGGGTTGTAGTTGCCTGTCGACAAGTGGCCGTAGCGCTTGAGCACACGCCCCTCTCGCCTTGTGACCAACAACATTTTGGCATGCGTTTTTAAGCCGACAAAACCATACACAACTTGCGCACCCACAGACTCCAATTGCTCTGCCCAATTGATATTGGCTTCTTCATCGAAACGGGCTTTGAGCTCGACCACAGCAGTGACTTCTTTTCCGCGCCGCACTGCCTCTCGAAGTAAATTCATCATGGCAGGGTCACTGCCTGTTCGGTAAATCGTTTGTTTGATCGCCAGTACTTGGGGGTCCTCTACAGCCTCTTTGAGGAAGGCCAAGACGCCATCAAAACTTTCAAAGGGTTGATGAATCAGCACATCCCCTTTTTGCAGCCGTGCAAAAATGGATTCGCCTTGCTTCAACTGCTTTGGAAAACTCGATTGATAAGCAGGAAAAAGCAATGCAGGATCGTCCACCAAGTCGATGAGTTGGCTGAGACGAACCAAATTCACAGGCCCTGCAGCACGGAACAAAGCAGATTTTGGCAAACTGAATTGTTTGAGTAAAAAGTCAGACAAATGTTCAGAGCAGCTTTCTGAAACCTCTAAACGCAATGCTTGTCCATACTGACGGTGTTGTAAGCCCTCTCGTAAGGCTGTCCGCAAGTTTTCAACTTCTTCCTCATCGACTGACAAGTCTGAGTTTCGAGTGACCCGAAATTGCGAAAACTGTCCGACTTCTCGACCTGGAAATAAGTCATTCAAATGCGCACGAATGACGCTAGACAACAGAACAAATGCTTTGCCATGGCCTGCCACCTTGGCAGGAAGTGGAATGACCCTGGGCAAAACTCTTGGAACTTTGACGATGGCAATGTCATTGGAACGACCAAACGCATCCTTGCCAGACAACTGCACAATGAAGTTCAAGGATTTGTTGGCGACTTGTGGGAATGGGCGAGCAGGGTCGAGTCCTACAGGAACCAAAAGTGGATTGACCTCGCGTCTAAAGTAATCTCTAACCCATTTCTTTTGAACCAAATTTCTCTCTCCGTGAGAAAGAATTTTAATGCCTTCTTTTTGCAAACTGGGCAGCAAGACGGCGTTGTACAAACTGTATTGTTCGTTCACCAAATCTCTGGCCGTGTTGTAGACGATCTCGAACGTCTTGGTGTTGTAAGTGCCTTTTTCGTCACCATTTCGGAATGCAGACATGTGCAAGTCAGCACGCACTTCGAAAAACTCATCTAAATTAGACGACACAATACAAAGATAACGAAGCCGCTCTAGCAATGGAACTTCTGGCCGTTTTGCCCAGTCCAATACTCGCTCATTGAAAGCCAATAGACTGCCATCTCTGTCCAGCAAGTCGATGCCAGAATTTGAATCATCTGAAGTCAATGAAATAGGCTTTCTCAATTGGTCGCATCCATTCTTAAATAAGGAATCTGCCACACAGACTTAAGTAAACATTAATATTATTGAGTCAATAAATTTCAATTTGATGACAATTTGATGAGTGTCACAAAATGGTGCGCGGCAACCCTCGATTGTTACAGACTTTTCTGCATGTGAGAGATGGGCAAGGACCTTCTATGCAACTGCCACCCTCTAAATCGCAACCAAACAGCTCTGATTAAAAGATGCGAAGACCAAATAGCGATCAAAGAAAAAACAATGTCGCTTAAGAAATGTCCCCCCTGCGCTATTCTGACCAAGCCAATCAAACCACCCACGACCAAACCTGTGACGAGCCAAAATTGACGTCTCCTTCGAATGCCAAACATTCCCAAGGACATGAGCGCAAAGCCAACCGCAGAATGTCCGCTGACAAATGAGCAGTTTGTTTGACAAAATTGGCTTGGCACAAAGACAGGTACGAATGCAGTAGGACCCGCAAAAGCTTGCACATCACGAGGACGCGGGCGCCCCATACCGTCCTTTAAAACTGTATGCACCAAGAGTCCAATGCCAAGCACAACCACTGCAACAACGGCACAAGCACGGCGCCAATTTCTTCTTGAAACTCTGGATGGCATCAAGACAGCCACTGTCAAAAGAATAATTGAACCAACAAACAGCACGCGGCCAGCCCATGGTGTGCCGTGGTAAGTAACTTTGACCAACCACATCTCGTTCGCAGGGAAGCTGCCGTGATTTGAGTAAAACAAATGAGACACCCACAGGTCCAATTGTGGGTAAACACTGAAAACCAATGCCGCAAACAAGAACAAGGCCATGCAACCTGGTGTGCAATGGGAATGTCTTTTCAAAGCTCGCGCAAGTACTGCTTGCATCGAATGAGTCATGGTTTGCTCCTCAAAAGGTCAGGCACCTTCACTACCGCTAGAGGCCCCATGACCGCCAGCGTCTCCCACTCTATAGGCCAATATGGCCTGGTGTTCTTGACCAAAGCCATCTCGCCAGGCAATGGCTCTCGTCTGGGAGCCTCTTGCTGTCTGTACGTGGCAAACGAAGGAAGATGAACACGCCATTGAACAATGGTGCTGGTGTGATCGCGAAACTTCAAAGCCAGGCCTTGTACAGGCGCTTGGAGTGTTTGCGCCCACCAAGGCAATACAAGGAGTGCTAAGACGCTGGCTTGAAAAACAGAAAAAGAAATAAACCCAAAACCTTGAGTCATGTAAGTGTTGGCAGGCTTCACAACACGCAACACATAATTCAAGGCAGGCGCAACATACAGCAGCAAGGGAACTGCAAACAACCAGACCCTCATCTGGGTCTGTGGCGAGCCCTCTAACAAGGTCTTGTAAAACACGTCTGTCACCCATTCAGGATGTTGCTGCAAATAACTGGGTAGCAACAGCATTGCAGCCAAACCAGACATTGCCACAGCCCACGTCAAGGTCCACATGCGGCGGCTTGCAGACAATGCTGCAGAAGTCAGCAACAGGCAAACAGCAGGGCCGGAATACAACAAATAATGGGGCAGCTTGGTATTGGCGATGCTGAAGAAACAAAACACAAAGGCAAACCAAACCCAAGCGTATTTAAAGAACGGTTGTTGCCATTGTGATCGAACATTGGCAATGGCACTCAAACACAAAGTCGACCAAGGCAACCACAGCAATGGCAAAGCCACTAAGAAATAAGCCCAATGGCCTGAGTGCCCTTCCATGCTGCCCACGAAACGCTCGACGTTGTGCTTCAAGAGAAATCCATTGATGAAGTTTTGGCCATGCCGTGCATAGGCATAGAGGTACCAAGGACAAGACACTGAAAGCAAAATCAGCCAAGCGCCCAAATCAGAGAACAGCGCCTTAAGGGGCGCGCGCGCTTGAGGCATGAGCAAAGCATAAATGGCCAATGTACCCAATGGCACAACAATGGCCACAGGCCCTTTCACCAAAAGCCCCAAGGCAACCCAGAGGGCTAACTTTCTGCGGGACATAACACTGTTGGCACTGATGACACGCCAGAGGTCTATAAAAATCAAGACGAAAAAAAGACCCAACAAGGCATCCGCTGTAGCGGTTCTTGCAATTGCCCAAGGACCCAAGCTGGTTGCTGAAATGACGGCAGCCAACAGGCCAGCACGAGGGCCCCACTGCTGGTGTGCAAACCGGGCCAACGCGAGGCTTGCTAACCAACCTGACAATGCAGAGGGCAATCTAAAGGCAAACTCGTTTAAACCAAAAATAGACGCACTGATCGCTTGTAACCAATACACACCAATGGGTTTGTCAAAGCGATCCAGGCCGTTCAGGGTGGTATGACCCCAATCACCAGACACCAACATCTCACGCGTGGCTTCCGTGAATGCACCTTCATCCACATCAAATAAAAGAGCTTGGTCTAGCCCCAGCAAAAATAAGCCAAGCAAGGCAAGAGCACCCAAAACCCATTTCAGCGTCAGTGAATTGGCTTGATCACTTGATGACATGCCAAGCCTCTTTGGGAGGAGTACCTAAGTCGTTCAAGGTGTGATAAGAATTGAATTTTCCGGCATCGTAATAAGTGCGCATCAAAATCTCTGCAATGACACCCGTTGTCAAAAGTTGCACGCCACTGACCACGGCAAAGAATCCGAGAAACATCAAGGGGCGATTGCCAATCGATTCACCCATGACCTTCAAAATACCAAGATAAGCCAAAATCAAAAGGCCCATACCTGTAACGATGCTGCCAAGTCCACCGAAGAAATGACCTGGCCTTGAACCAAAACGTAAAAAATAGTGAATGGACAGAAGGTCGAGCAAGACTCTGAATGTACGAGAGAGACCATATTTAGATTGGCCTTTCATTCGAGGAAAATGCGACACAGGTATTTCCGCCATTCTCCTTGGCGATGTCACGGTGGCTAACCAAGCCGGAATAAATCGGTGCATCTCACCATACAGGCGCACCTTTCGCAGCACAGAAGCTCTAAACGCTTTCAAGCTACAACCAAGGTCTTGAAAATTAAGTCCACTGACATTGCGAATTAAGCGATTGGCTAATTTTGAAGGTATCTTTCGAAGCCACAAACCATCTTGTCTGTTTTGTCGCCAACCCGCCACCATGTCAAGGTCATTGGCCAATAAATGCTGAACCAATTTTGGAATATCGCGAGGGTCATTTTGCAAGTCACCGTCCATGGTCACAATCACATCGCCTCGAGCGGCATCAATGCCAGCCTGCATCGCGGCTGTTTGCTTAAAATTGCGGAGCAAACGAATCAAGCGAACGTGCGGCCCAAGCTCTTTTGCTGCCAAATTCAATTGATCCCAGGTCGCATCACCGCTGCCGTCATCTACCACGATCAATTCCCATGGAAATGGGTAATTCAATAATGCGCTCTGAACCGCTTGTATCAAATCACCAGCCAACTCTTCTTCGTTGTACATGGGCACAACAACTGAAAGTTGATGAGGCAGCAAGGGTGCATCTTCCTTCAGGGCAAAGTGTGCGAAATCAGACATGGACGCCATCCTGCTTTGATTTGAAATTTTCAAGTCGCAGTGCATTGAAGGACAAGGCCACCACCGCGCCTAATAAAGAAATACACAGAAAGAAAATATGGGTTAACAAAACGCTTCCCATCAAGCCCTTCATCTCTTGCCAAGTAAGGCCTAAGCCCGTCCAAACCCCTGCTTCGTAAGTACCGAGCCCCGCGGGACCTGTCAGTGGCAACAACGCAGAGAGCTCACCGGTCAAAGCGCCGCGCAATGTTTGAAAGCTGTCTAAACCCGTCAACGTGGACAGCATGAGAGAAACAACGAGTATCTTGACAATCCAGTTGGCAGCAGACCAAAACCAACCCCACGCACTGGATCTTTGGTGCAAAAATGCCCGTACTTGTCGAATCAGAAAATGTCGAGACCGCAGTAAACGCAGCCACCATTTATTGGTCAAAAAACACAAGCCAATGACAATCAGGAAACCCGCAATTCGCAACTCAGCGCTGAAATAAGGCAACAACAAAAAAGCCAGTGAAAGCAAAACAATGCCATCCTGGAATCTCAACCACAACAAGCTTCGAATACATTGTTGCAAGGACACATTCAGTAATTTTTGTACCAACACCGGATAGCCTAATTCACCCACTCGGAACGGAACAAGCACCACAGCGGCATTGTGCAGAAAAGTGAGGCTCAACGAATTCCACACACTGATCTTTCCATGCGCATGCCATTCGGACTTGAAACGAAAGGCTCTGAATAAGAAACTGCTCAACCAACCCAAGGTGCAAATAAGCAGAACCGTTTTGGGAACTTCTAGCAAACGTGAAAACGTCATATTCCAGTCAGAATGTCGAACCAAAGCCAGCAGCAACATCAGTGCAAGCATCCAAAAAACAAGACGATAGAACCATTTTCGGATGCGAACATGGGGTTCAAATTGCTTCTCAGAAATGACGTACTTCATTTTTTAAGAATCTCATTCATTGAGATCGGAGCCAAAAATATTTTCTAACCAACAACATGGCGCGCATCAGTGAAATACAAGCCAAATTGAATTGGGCGAATTGCACAAAAAAGAAATCCGATTGAGGTGTCGCCAAGTGCAAAGAAATAAGGATGTGCAATGCAATGAGAAACACACCACCACGAGTTCTTTGAAACCAGGCATTCCAAGAGGTGTGCTGCTCCCATAGAAATGCGAACGCCACCACCGAAAAGGCCAAGCCTGCTCCTGCAATCACATCAGAAGGCCAATGTGCGCCCACGGCCACTCGTGCCCATGCGGCTATACCTGCCGCTAAAGCAATAAGCCACAAATACCCATTCTGGACGCCTCTTAGTTTGAGAACAGTGCAAACAATCAACGCACATGAAATGGCAGCCAAAGCATGACCCGATGGCATTGATCCGCTCAGCAAGGGGGGGTGATCAATGATGCTTAAGTTGTCGACACCCAATACGCTTGCAGGTCTTGGCATGGGCAAGGTATTTTTGATCACCAGCGAAACCAGTGCACCAATAAGCCATGTTTTCAGCACCCAAGAAGTGATCTCGCCTGGAAAACGCTCGATTAACAAAAGGATTAACAAAATAACCCAAGCGTCCCCGCCCAGATTGATCAAGGCCCAAAACCAAGCTGGCAAAACAGGCGTGGCGTGAATGTTCAACATCCAAACTTGATTCAATCCGGACTTCATCAGCACAAAACTCAGACTGACACAGGCAAGCAACAAAATGGTAGAAAAAAGTACCACTTTGTAAGGTGAAAGCTGCTGAACAGTTTGGTTATTCATAAATTTAGCATGCAAACCTTTGATATGGTTTGCGACATTTTTATTTCAACCAAGTTTCATGACAGTGTCATGAATATTTTTTAAATTTGTGACATGAAACGCAAAGTTCTGATCACTGGTGTTGCAGGTTTTATAGGTTCTCGGCTAGCCGAGCATCTGAATGCGTTGGGTTATGAGATCCTAGGGTGTGATATTTACAACTTTAAAAATCAATTTTTCGATGTGGGCGACTCAAACCACCTGATCCTTCAAAGATTGCGCTACGACCGAATTGCCCACTTCCTTCAGAGAAATCAGATTCAATACCAGTCAATCGATCTTTCGGACCATGACGCTGTCACGACCCTTTTCAAATCGTTTCAACCGGATGTGGTGGTCCATTTGGCAGCCCAAGCTGGGGTTCGGCATTCTGTTAAATCGCCAATGGACTTTGTAAAGTCCAACTTAAACGGCTTTGCAAATGTTTTAGATGCTTGCAAGCAATTTGAAGTTCAAGAATTTTTGTATGCCAGCTCGTCCAGTGTTTATGGCGCCAGAACAGATGCGCCTTTTAGAGAAACAGACCGTTGTGACACGCCTGAATCCTTTTACGCAGCTACCAAAATTGCCAACGAAGTGATGGCGCAAGCCTACTATGCCCAGTACAAAACACCCTCGCTAGGGCTTCGGTTTTTCACAGTCTATGGTCCATGGGGCAGACTTGACATGGCGCCACTTCTCTTTGCTCAGAAAATGCGCAAAAAACAAGCCATCCAGCTTTTTGGAGATGGCATGCTAAAAAGAGACTTTACTTTCGTTGGCGATACTATTTTCGCATTGACGCGTCTCATTGAATTAGGCGTCAGTCGGCAAGGTGTTGACGTTGTCAATGTAGGGCACTCAAATCCCATTCAAGTGACGGAGTTCGTCAAAATACTGTCAGAGTGTCTCGGCATTGAACCTGTGGTCGAATTGGCACCCATGCAAGTGTCTGATGTTCCCCTGACCTGCGCCAGCGACCACAAACTTGTGAAGTTGATTGGCGACTGGCCGCATACCTCTCTGAAGGACGGATTGACAGTTATGACAAAATGGCTTGTTAATTGGCAACCTGCTTGAATCAAACGACAGGCATGTCAGCCTTAGATTTCAATGACTATTTTTCAAAAAAGCATTCACAAAGAGCTTCTTAGGAACTTTGGCGGCTCGACGGTCATCTTGTTTACCATTGTGATGACCATCATGCTCATTCGCATTTTGGGGCAGGCGTCCAAAGGGCAAGCAGATCCTTCAGAAGTCATACTGTTGATTGCCTTGAATGGCATTGGCAATGCAGGCCCCATTTTGACTTTGAGCATGTTCGTCTCTATTGTTTATACCTTCTCAAGAATGTACCTAGACAGTGAAATGATCATTTGGTTTTCAAGCGGTTTAAGTTCGTCCAAATTTTTAAAGCCACTCTGGCATTTTTGCTGGCCTGTTATGTTGGTCATTGGTTTGCTGGCTGTTTTTGCGTGGCCGTGGAGCAATACACAAACACAATATTTAAAAGACAGATTTGAAAAGCGCAGTGACATCGAGCGTGTAGCACCTGGCCAATTTCAAGAGTCAGTTTCAAATCAAATGGTATTTTTCATAGAAAAAAAGAAAAATGACAACGACATTGCAACCAGTGTTTTTATCTCAAAAATCGATGACGACGTTGAGACAATTACAACGGCCAAATCAGGCATTGTCGAGTTCTCCCAAGCTGACAAGTTTTTAAGTTTGAAGCAAGGCCAGCAAACCATTTTGAATCACAAGACAGGTGAAGTAAGACTAACCGAATTTGAAACTTTCAATTTTTTACTTGATCCTGCAAAACGACAAATACTGACGAAGTTGCAAAGTCAAATGCTCAGTACCTTAGAACTGCTTCGAAGTTCTGAGAGCATCAATCAGGGTGAATTGTTTTGGCGACTGGGCCTTTTTATCGCAGCCTTCAATTTGGCACTGCTTGCCGTGCAGCTGGCAAGTGTGAATCCCAGAGTAGGACGCAGTTATTCATTGGCAATGGCCATGCTGTGCTTTATGGGCTACTACAACATGCTCACCATAGGCAAGCGCTTGATAGCCGACGGTACGGCCACTTTTGGCGGCATGATGCTTGCGGTTCACGGCACCGCCACCCTCATTGTGATCATCTGGTATTTGCATACTGAGTTCAATCTGCATTGGCGCAGATTCGTATCTTCTCCACTTTATCAAAAACAGTAATCCGCTTTAAGAGTCATAAAAATTACACGAATTCGTCACGACAAAGAAACCTTGACTGTCCAAAATTGAATTCTCTTCAGGAGAAACTCATGAAAATTTCCATTGTTGGTGCGGGATATGTAGGTTTGGTGACTGGCGGATGTCTGGCTGAACTTGGCCACCAAGTGATTTGCATCGACAGCGATGCCGAAAAAGTAGCCACACTGAACGCTGCTGGACTGCCTATTTATGAACCTGGGCTCCAAGAACTGATGGCCAGAAACAGAGCAGAAGGCCGAATTCACTTCACCACCGACATGGCTCAAGCCGTTGAGCATGGCGAGGTTATTTTTATTGCGGTGGGTACGCCCTCTAAAGAAGATGGCTCGGCTGATTTGCAGCATGTCTTGGCAGTTGCCACTCAAATCGGCCGTCACTTGAAAAAATTCAAAGTCATTGTGAACAAATCAACAGTGCCAGTGGGCACCGCTTACCGAGTTCAAAAGTGTTTGCAAGATGAATTGAGCAAACGTGGCATTCAAGAGTCACTCTTTGAGGTTATTTCCAATCCTGAATTCCTCAAAGAAGGTGCTGCGATCAAAGATTTCATGCACCCAGATCGCATTGTGATTGGCTTAGACGACAGCCCCAACTACAAAACTGTGCACCAAAAAATGGAGTTGTTGTACTCTAGCTTTAACAGGCACCATGCTCGCACCATCTGGATGGATGTGCGCAGCGCTGAACTCACCAAATACGCTGCCAATGCGATGTTGGCAACGCGAATCTCATTCATGAACGAGATTGCCAACCTTTCAGATTTGCTTGGAGCAGACATTGACTGCATCCGCCGCGGCATTGGTGCTGACCAGCGAATTGGGCACGATTTCTTGTACGCTGGCACAGGCTATGGTGGTAGCTGCTTTCCTAAAGATACGCGCGCACTGATTCAAACTGCGATGGATTGCGGTAGCCAAATGAAAGTCGTCAGCGCTGTAGAGAACGTCAACGATCAACAAAAAACCCTGCTGGTTTCCAGATTAACCCATCACTTTGGGCAAGACTTCCAAGGCCTCAAGTTTGCCATTTGGGGCTTGTCATTCAAACCAAATACCGACGATATGCGTGAAGCACCCAGCCGCATCATCATTCAAGAATTGTTAAAACGGGGGGCAACTGTCAGTGCTTTTGATCCTCTGGCTTCCAAAGAGGGGCATGAAGCAGTTTCACATGACATCCAAGATGTAAACGAATTGAGTCGCTTTAGCTTGGCCGATACAGCCTATGAAGCGGTCATCAACGCTGATGCGCTTTTGGTTGTTACCGAATGGAAAACATTCCATCATCCTGATTTTGAAATGCTGAAAGAGCGTATGAACCAGCCCTTGATTTTGGATGGACGCAATTTGTACGATCCCAAAATGCTGCAAGATTTAGGTATTGCATACCAGGGCATCGGACGCCGCAACCAATTGGCTCTTAACTTTAAAGCGGGTGCTCACATCCAACAAGCAGCAGTTTCGGCATAAGCAATGCCCAAAGGTTTTTTCTACCTGATCAGCGCTCAATTCGCTTCAGGTTTAGCAGACAATGCGCTGCTCATTCTGGGCATCGCCTTTCTGAGTGAGCAAGGTTACCCAGGATGGTGGGCCCCCTTGCTTAAATTTTCATTCACTTTGTCTTATGTTTTTTTGGCCCCCCTGATGGGGCCTTTGGCTGACGCTTTTTCAAAAGCCAAGCTCATGGCTTGCATGAACGCCCTCAAGGTGGTGGGCGTTGCGTTTATTTTCACCAGCTTTCATCCCATGCTAGCTTTTGCCATTGCAGGTATGGCGGCATCGGCTTATGCACCCGCAAAGTATGGCCTTGTCACTGAAACTGTACCAGCCGATCAACTGGTCAAAGCCAATGGTTGGCTCGAAGTGACTGTGGTGATGGCTGTGATATTGGGAACAGCTTGTGGGGGCCTGCTTGTAGCCTCTAAAAGCTTTGTATGGATGTCGACACTGAACCTTTCCTTCATTGAATTATTAGGGCTCGGTCTTGAAACTCAATATGCAGGCCCACTTCTCTCATTGGTCGTGATTTACAGTATCGCGGGGCTTTTGAACTTCGGCATTCCAAGCGTCAACATTCGATATGTACAACAGAGCATGAAGCCCATTGCCCTGTTCAAAAATTTTATTCAAAGCAATCGAATCCTTTGGCAAGATCCTGTGGGCAAGCTCTCACTTGCAGTGACCACTCTTTTTTGGGGCATTGGAGCGGTGGTTCAATTTGCAGTATTGCTTTGGGCCAAGGAGTCGCTGAATATGCCCTTAGAAAAAGCCAGTTTGCTTCAAGCTGTCGTTGCTTTTGGCGTGATTTTTGGAGCGGGCATGGCAGGGCACTGTGTGGCACTCCAAAACGCTTACAAGGTCCTTCCACTTGGATTGTGGCTGGGCTTGTCGTTGCCGGCCCTGGCTTTTTCAACATCACTTTGGATGGCTATTCCCCTGATGCTGATCACTGGTTTTGCTGGCGGCATGCTGATGGTGCCTATGAATGCGCTGTTGCAAAACCGAGGTTACACATTGTTAACGGCTGGCCGATCGATTGCCGTTCAAGGCTTCAATGAAAATGCCAGCGTCATGGTCATGTTGGGCGTATACAGCGGCTTGTTGGCTTTGGAACTGCCGCTTCAATGGGTCATGGTCATCATGGGCTCTGTCATGACCTTGGGCATGATTTACCTGATGCGAATGGCATCCCAAAAAACAGATTCAACTTGCTCTGCAATTTGATCCCAGTCTAAGTGCACCACCTGCTGCCTCGTGCTTTTTGTAATTTGGTCTAGCAAGTCTTTGCTGTTAAATACAGCCATTGCTTGGGCTGCAAAGCCTTCAGGATTGTTTTCTGCAACCAACCATCCATTGACGCCCGTTTGCACCCAATCTCTGGCAGCGGCGCAATCAAATGCCAAAACAGGGATACCACTGGCAAGTGCCTCTAAAGTCACGTTGCCAAAGGTTTCAGTTTGACTCGGGAAGATGAACAAATCAGAACTTGCATAGTACGCAGCAAGATTTGACTGTGACAACATGCCAGGGAAAATAATTTCAGGATAGCGCTTTTGAAATTGCTCTTTCAAGGGACCATCACCCACCATGACCAACTTGAACGCTTGGCCTTTGAGCTTCAGAGCCTCATAAGTCTTGAGAACTTGGTCTAAATTTTTTTCGGGCGCCATTCTGCCCACCGAAATCAGAACCTTGGTGTTGTCCGTAGCTCCCCAAGAACTTCTCAAGCTTGTGTCGCGTTTGGAAATATTGAACAATTTGGTGTCGACCCCTCTAGACACAACCTTGAGATTGGCAAATCCATTTTCACTGAGGGTCCGCATCAGTTCCCTGGTGGGCACCATGGTACAAGCGGTTGCGTTGTGAAATTTACGCAAATAGGCAACTATGGGTTTGCGTAACCATCCAACACCATAGTGTTTTGAATAACTTTGAAAATTGGTTCTGAAGTCCGAGGTCACTGGCAGTTTTAAGACCTTGGCTGCTTGCAATGCAGACCACCCCAGAGGACCTTCGGTTGCAATGTGCACCACATCTGGTCGGCGCAATGTCCAAGTTTTGACCAATGTTTTTTTGCTGGGCAGACCTAACTTTAATTCAGGGTACCTGGGGATGGGCATGCCACGCATCAACACCTCTTCAAGAGATGCATCATTCATGGGAGAATCAGATTTTGTTTGACGCGGACGTATTAACTGTACGTCGTGATTTCTGTGACTCAAGCCTTGAACTAATTTGGCGAGAGTCATGGCCACACCATTGACTTCAGGTGGCCAAGTCTCTGTGACCACTGCTATGCGCAATGACGGCCTTGTTGCTGGGTAATCTTCAAGGACAATGGGTGAATCAATAGAATTTTCCATCCTTAAATCATCCGGTCTAGATTTAACAACTTGATGACAATCAGGTTAAGAAAAAAATAAACGATGAAATTTCCGTGACAAATGAATCTTGTCATTGAAATTTCATCATTTACGTCAATCATAGGTTCATGCACAATTCGTGCTGCCTTAAATTTATCACCAGGAGACGACGTGACTACATTTTTTGAAGCCTTGAAAATTCAGCGTTTTGACGACCATCGTTACTACCATCACAGCCGAATCAATCAATCATTGCACTTCATCAGTGCCATTAGCTTTGTGGTGGCCTATGCATTTCTGCTGATTGACCCCGTCATTTCTGCTTTGATCGCTTGGTTAGTGTCTATGACCACTCGTCAATCTGGCCATTTTTTCTTCGAGCCATTGGGTTATGACGAAATTAACCAAGCCAGCCAAGAACACAAGGAAGAGATCAAAGTTGGCTACAACTTGAGCCGCAAAGTTGTGTTGTTAAGCATCTGGGCTGTTTTGCCCATGGTGCTCTACGTTGAACCTGGTTTGTTCGGCATGATTGAGCCTTGGGATAATTTGACAGAATGGGTTAGGCAAGTAGGCGCCTCATGGCTTATTTTGGGTGTCGCAGGCTTGCTTTTCAGAACCATTCATCTGTTCTTCTTGAAAGATGTGCAAACAGGCTTGGTTTGGATGACAAAAATCATCACCGATCCTTTTCACGATATTGTTCTGTACCACAAAGCGCCTTTGTACTTGCTCAAAGGCGAGTTGATGGACAACAATCCTAAACAGATGTACCACTGATACTTTCAGCTCCAAAAAAAAACCGCTCTGATCAGAGCGGTTTTTTTATGTCCTAAGACTTTGTTGCAATACAACACACTCAGGCGGTGTAAGCGCGCTTTTCAGCGGCAGCAGTGGCATCTACTTTGTAGCTTCTACTTGTGATGGTATCAATGAACAACCACTCGCCTTGAACTTGGGCAGTGGAAACTGTCAATTTAAGATAGCCACGACGTGAAGAATCCATCCACTTCAAATCTTTCACTACGCCTTCAAAAATGGCTTTAACTTGCGCGGGTGGCAAAGACAAATAGGCCTCTAGTCCGGGAGAGCTTACACTGGATGTAGCAAATTCTTCTCCCACTTTCTGTCCTGACATCAGTGTCAAATCACTGTGCCAAGCATTGTGTGTGTCGCCCGCCAAAACCACCAAGCGCTTTTTAAGCTGTGCAGCTGTCGACAAGAGAATTTCACGAGCAGCTGGGTAACCGTCCCAAGCGTCCAAGTTGTAACCCAGTTTGGGTTGGTTCAACAAGGCTGTTTCTGTCGCTGTGATGGGGAAGCCCTGCGCTTGTTTACCCTTGGCTGTGAGATAGTCTGTGATGGCTTTTTGACCGGCAGCTTGCGCTTGTGGACTGGTATCTGATGGATTCAATGCTTGCAGAATGGTCAATGGAAATTCCATTCTGGCCATCAAAACTTGTTGTCCTAGCACTTGCCAAGTAGCTGTTGAAGTTGCCATCTGTGTCTGCAACCACTGAACTTGCTCTGTGCCCATCAATTGCCTTGTGGGCGATGACAAAGTTGCCAATGCACTGGCTTGCTTGGCTGGATTGATCAAGTCGGTAATTTCAACTTGCAGATCGCGCCCAATTGAACGTGTATCGAGCATGTGCAAGCTCAGTAAGTTACCAAAGTTAAAGCTTCTGTAAATCTTGCTCTTATCTGCACCTGTGCGAATGGGCATCCACTCATGATAGGCCTGCAAGGCGGCAGCTTTGCGGGCTGCAAAAGGTCCTTCGGTTGCAGGCGTATGATTTTCTGCACCATCTTTGTAGGAGTCGTTCGCAAACTCATGATCGTCCCAAACTGCAATCAGGGGCTTGCTTGCGTGAAACTGCTTTGAATCCGCATCAGACTTGTATTGAGCATGACGCAAGCGATAGTCGCTTAAAGTCAAAATTTCGTTGGCTGGAACGGAAGTACGGCCCAAACTTGCGGCCTTCTCAGAAGCGTAGCCGGTTGCAGCATATTCATAAATGTAGTCGCCCAAGTGAATGGCAACATCTGCATCGGAGCGGGCAACTTCCGAATAAACATTAAAGAAACCTGAGGGATAATTCGAGCAGGACATGACAGCCAACTTAACGTCGCTCACAGTGCCAACAGGCAAGGTTTTTGTTTTGCCAATGGGCGAGTTGTGCTGGCCAGCTTGAAAGCGGTAAAAGTAAGTCTGATTGGGCAGAAGGCCCGTTGCGTCTACTTTGCATGTGTAGCCTGTATCTGAATTGGCTTGCGCTGTACCAGAAACAAGAATCTTTGAAAACTCGAGATCGGCTGCAACTTGCCATGTGAGATTGACAGCATCTGACATATCTTGGAGTTTGGCATGTGTCCACAAAATAACGCGGTCACTCAGTGGATCACCACTTGCTACGCCATAGTCAAAGTTAACCATGGGAGTATCGCTGCTTCCGCAAGCGCTGAGAATGCCACCGGTCGATAAAACGGCAGAAATGGAGCTGACTTTAATGAGAAAGTCGCGACGAGCTTGGGTATGTTTCAAAGTAGTCACCTGTAATGAAATTGACAGGTGGCATATTGATCGCTACAGATGACAGTGCCATGAATTTGACACTTGGAGTCGTAACTTATTGCAAACTCTCTTAATATTTTTCAGGAACGATCATGTCTCCGGAAACAGGATGCCGAATGTAGTCTGGGTTTCTTACGCGAACTGGTAGCTCAATTTCTGCGTGCTCCACCTCGTGGTACTTGAATTGTCCCAGCAGGTGATCGATGCAATTCAAGCGCGCTCTTTTTTTATCTACAGCTTGAACCACCCACCAAGGCGCTTCTGGAATGTGCGTGCGCTCAATCATGGTTTCTTTGGCACGCGTGTAATCTTCCCATCGCCTGCGGCTTTCCAAGTCCATTGGGCTAAGCTTCCACTGTTTGAGAGGATCGTGTATTCGGCCTAGAAAACGTGCATGCTGTTCATCGTCAGTGATTGAGAACCAGTACTTTAGAAGGGTGATGCCGCTTCTAGCCAGCATTTTTTCAAATTCTGGCACTGTGCGAAAGAACTCTTCGTACTCTTCGTCGGAGCAAAATCCCATGACTTTTTCGACACCGGCACGGTTGTACCAACTCCGATCGAACAGCACAATCTCACCGGCTGCTGGCAAATGCGAAACATACCGCTGAAAGTACCACTGAGTTCTTTCACGGTCATTGGGTGCTGGCAATGCGGAAACACGGCAAACACGAGGATTCAGTCGCTGCGTAATGCGTTTGATCACGCCACCTTTGCCAGCCGCGTCACGTCCTTCAAACAAAATGACAACTTTTTGTTTGGTTGCAACAACCCAGTCTTGCAACTTAACCAACTCCCCTTGCAATCGAAGAAGTTCGCGAAAGTAGTGAGCACGTGCCACTTTTTCTTCAGAACTGGCCAGGGGGTCATTCTCATTGACACCATCCTCAAGGGCCATTTCTAGTTCTTCATCGATGGTGTCCAGTATGTCCTCACGGATTTTGCGCAATTGCTCAGCATTGAGTTGATTTTGCTGGTTCATATCTTGACTCCTATTTTTTCATCTTCTTGGTACTTCATTGCAAATTCATGACTTGTATTGATTTTTCAAAAAAATCTTTTTGTCACATGGATTTAATCTAAAAGGCGTACAAATCGATCCAATGATTCGTCCAATGTATGCCTTAAAGCAAACGAGCCTTACTGCTCTTTGCTCGGTTGTCGTTATTTTCAGCATGCCTCTTTTTCCAACTTCGGCAAATGCGCAAAACAACTCAACTGAATCAGCTTCCACCTTTGGAGAAGTCGATCAACTGTCTTACACCCTTGGAACAAGACTGAAGTCCAATGACATGGGTGATTGGCAAAACACAGCTCGCGTCAGACCCGTCATTGGGTTGCGCTACGGCAAGTGGCAACTAGGCATTGGAGACGGGCGCGCATGGCAGAATTTAGGGCAGTTTGGCAGCGAGCCAACACTTAGCTATCAAGTCATGGATGAGCCCGATTTAAATATCGGTCTTTCCATGCGCGTTCACAACGTGAGCACGGGTGAATCTTTTGATGTTTTCGAAGGCGGCAAAAACACCCTGAGAACACGCGTCATGATGCACCGAAAAATCAATCAGCGCTGGCGATTGAATGTAGATTGGACCCAGGACATTTTAAACAAAGGGGACAGCACGACTTTGAACCTTGGCTTGTCTTATGCTTGGCCAGTTTTTCAGCAAAGTGAGCTCATTCTGCATGCTGACAGCACCTGGGCAACAGCAGAACATTGGCGCAATTCTGATTCGCAGATCAAGCAAAGGCCACTTGACTTTGTTTCCACTGGCTTTCAGAAAGTCAGTGCAGGCCTGACTTTCAAGCAATCGATATCAAAACATTGGGCCTGGTATTCCTCATTCGCAATTTCTCAACCCATTGCGGAACTTAGAAAGGTGCAAGCTAGAGAAATTTCATCTGGGCAGATTGGTATTTTGTATTTCCAGCGCTAAGCATTGCGTGTTGTCCCTGATTGTTTTGAAAATGTGGCTTCGTCATCGCTTTGAAATACAAGGGGCATAGAATTTTCACGAGTCTTCCATCCAATCGTCACTTTAAAAGCTTTGTTTTGAAAAATACATTCATTCAAGTTCTGGCCAAAGCATTGTTGCTGCTTGCCAAAGTTGCCTTGCCGGTTTTACCCTTTATCTTTGGTTTTATATTTTTAAAATCAAAGTACATTGTGAGCTATCGCGAAACAATTGAGAAGTTGAAAGTTCACCATCAGGCCCTTTCACAGGGGCCTGTGAGAAGGTATTTTGAATCATTTTTTGCTGTGCGCTTGAACGAGTCTAGCCAAATTTCAGGCGCCTGCACCCAATGTGGCAGTTGCTGCTTGAATCAACAGTGTTTTTTTCTTGAGGCAATACCGGAGGACAAGTTTCAATGCGGAATCTACAACTCGCCTTTTCGAAAATTATCGAATTGCGGCGCATTTCCTATCTCGGGTGAAGACATTGAGCGGTATGAATGTCCGGGCTATTTCCTTAATCCTAGAGCCGTGATTAAGATTGCCTCTGTCAATTAAGCACTGCATGCACCCTGTAAGAGTTAGGGCGCAGCAGTTACATTTCAACCAACTCACTCACTGGCGTTACATTTAAACTTTCATAGCTTCTCGTTTTTGAAACATTTCTTTCAAAATTGATCTGCGAATGAGTTTGTTAGACAGCTGAGCTGGGGCCCAAAACCACTGCGCTGATTTCATAGATTCACATGCAGCCACAAATCGACGCAACACTTCTTCAAAGTCTGCATCTGAGTAATTCAAGCTGAAAATCAAACGACCGGTGCCCACCCAACTGAGCGCCAAGCCTTCAGAGCGCAGGTAGTACTGAAGCATCCAGTTGTAGCGGCTTGTGTCCGTGTAATAAAGGCTCCAGACACTGGACATGTTGGCAGCCCGCAAAGGCAGTCCTTTTTCAGTCATGACCTGATTGAAGTGTTCGCGCCTTTGATTCCAAGTCGTCTCTAGATTGTCGTAAATAGCCGCTATTTCTGGCGTTTCAATTTTTTCTAAAAATACTGACATGGCCCCCATGACGTGTGGATGGGCGTTGAATGTACCGCGTGCAAAACAAATGTCTGCAGGCCTTTCTGAGCGGAAACGCTTCATCAAATCAGCGCGGCCACACACCACGCCCACTGGGTAACCTCCACCCAAGGTTTTGCCATACGTGACCAAGTCGGCCTTCACGCCAAAATATGCTTGGGCACCACCTTTTGCCAAACGGAATCCTAAGAAAACTTCGTCAAATATGAGAACGATGTTGCGTTCTGTACAGACTTCACGCAGCTTTTTCAACCAAACTGTATAAGCTTCTCGATCGTAAGTCGCCCTGCGACTGCTATCGACCAAGGAAGAATCGCCGGGGGCGCCTTGGTTCAAATGAAGCGCTTGCAAGGGGTTGATCAAGACACACGCAATGTCTGATCTGGTGCGCAGCACTTTGAGTGAGTTTTCATGCATGTCCCTCAGCGTGTATGTTTCACGGGGCGGCATCGGATTACCAGGTCCGGGCTGAACATCTTCCCACCAGCCATGGTAAGCACCGCAAAAACGAACCAAGTTTTTACGACCTGTGTGATACCTAGCTAGCCTGACAGCCTGCATGACGGCTTCTGTGCCCGACATGTGAAACGACACCTGGTCGAGACCTGAAATTTCTTTCAGGCGCTTCACGTTAAAAGCAACACAAGGGTGGTAAGCACCTAAGGTTGCACCTACTGCTTCAACTTTTTCCGAACCTAATTTCATGCACTCTTTGTAAAAATCAGCGCCAAAAACGTTCACACCATAGGAACCTGTTAAGTCGTAAAACCGCTGCCCGTCTTGGTCTGTCACAAATACGCCATCTGCCGACTGTATAAACGCACCAACTTTCAAGTGTTGTCGCACCAGTGGGCTGAATTGAAATGGGACGCGATATGCACCCGTGAATTGCAAATCAGAAATGATTTCACGCGCCTCGGCTGTCATTTCGATGCTTTTTGCATGACGTGTCTGTAACAAATTTGCCAACCGGTAGAACGCAGAACGTCGATTAACAGCCACAGACTCTGGAGCACCATCACATGAGAAGAATTGGTCTTCCTTGAACTCGTAACCAGGCAAAAAAGAGACCACTCGTTTTGCCATTCTGGAGTGACCTGTTAAGGACGGGTGCTTGGCAAACGACAGTTCTAACCGTTTTTTTACAAAAGGGAACAAGAGTGCAATTGCACCAAGGGACATAGCAAGTTGTAAAGACACGTTGAATCCGAGGATGAGTGGTTGAAGTCATCTTTTTATTTAAATTTCGTGACAGGAAAATGAAAATGAAACAATTAATTCAAAGAATTAGCTCACAAGAAGACCTTAATTTCCTGTTAACCAATCGAATTCCACGCATCACACTGACACGCTTCATGGGTTGGTGGAGTCAAATTAGAAATCCTATCATCCGGGACTTGTCAATTGGCGTTTGGAAGTTATTTTCAGATCTTGATTTGAAAGAGGCTGCAAAAACCAAGTTTGACAGCATGCACGATTGCTTTGTTCGAGAACTTAAGCCAGGTTCTAGGACCATTGACATGCGCAATGAAATCCTGAGCAGCCCCTGTGATGCCATTGTGGGCGAATGCGGCGCCATCGACCACACCCAAGTTTTTCAAGCCAAAGGCTTCCCTTACAGCCTTACCAGCTTAATGGGCTTCACGCCCAGAACTGGCGAGTTGGTTGAGTCCATGAAAAATGGCACCTACGTGACATTGCGCTTGACATCCAGCATGTACCACCGATTTCATGCGCCAGCGGATGCAACTCTCACGCACGTGACCCATATTTCTGGAGACACATGGAACGTCAACCCCATTGCCCTGAAACGCGTTGAGCAACTTTTTTGCAAAAACGAACGGGCTGTTCTGAATTTCAAATTAACTGACGGAACGCCCATGATCATGGTGCCCGTAGCGGCCATCTTGGTCGCCAGCTTGCGCTTGCATGCTGTCAATTTGTTGTTCCATGTCGATTACACGGGCCCCAATGAAATTCCTTGTGCCATCCAAACTTACAAAGGCCAAGAATTGGGCTGGTTTCAACACGGCTCCACCATTTTGTTATTTGTTCCCCAAGGTTTCAAACTGGCAGAGGGCATTTCAACGGGTCAGCGCATCAAGATGGGCCAGGCCTTAATGGAAAAGTTAGCATGAGAATGTCGGCTTTCAGCTCAAGCGTATTCGCTTTCACTGGGGTCCTTTTGTGCGCTTGTGCGCCAATGAACGAACACCCCACCGCATCCAGCGATAAGATCAATATCAGTATCTTGGCTTTCAACGATTTACATGGCCACTTAGAGCCACCTAGCCTGAGTGTCCGAGAACGAATTGATGGCAATTTGACAGAAGTGCCTGCGGGTGGTGCAGCCTATTTAGCAGCGGCTATACAACATCACAAAAAACTGAACCCATTGCACGCGGTTGTTTCTGCAGGCGACATGATTGGTGCAACACCTCTCATCTCTGCGCTTTTCCTAGATGAGCCCACCATCGAAGCGGTCAATGCCATGGGTATCGATTTCAATGCCGTCGGCAATCATGAGTTTGACAAAGGCACGCCTGAATTAATGCGCATGCGCCAGGGTGGTTGTGAAAAGTTAACTCGGCTAGAACCCTGTCAAGTCAATCGCCAATTTCCAGGCGCCAACTTTGAATTCTTGGCTGCCAATGTAAAAAAGGCAGACCGAGAAACCTTGTTTCCAGCTTATGGCATTAAAACTTTCAAGCAAGGAAATCAATTGATCAAAGTGGGCTTTGTGGGCATGACCCTCAAAGGCACGCCCAACTTGGTCATACCTGAAGGCATTAAGGGTTTGAAATTTGAAGATGAAGCAACGACTGCCAATGCTCTGGTGCCAGTGCTCAAAGCGCAAGGCGTGTCTGCCTTGGTTTTGGTCATTCATGAAGGCGGCGTCATCCAAGGTGGGCCTAACGATACCTCGTGCCCTGGACTTTCAGGCGATATCGTTCCCATTTTGAACAAACTTGACACAGGCTTTGACGTGGTGGTTTCTGGTCATACACACCGTGCTTACGCTTGCGACTACCAAAGAATCAATCCCAGCAAGCCATTTCTTTTGACCAGTGCGGGTCAATATGGCACGTTTCTCACGCACATCCAGTTGTCCATTGACCCTCTTTCCAAAAAAGTTCAAAACAAAACTGCAAACAATGTCATTGTTCAAAGTGAAGCCTTTGTCAACGCATCCGGCATCCAAGTTCAGCCAAGCTCTGCCCTGCCTTTTTTCGGCAAGCAAATGGATGTCGAAAAAATTGTGAATGACTATCGCACGGCTTCTCAGGCGCAAGTACTGAAAGTGGTCGGTCGCTTGTCAACATCCATGACGCGCAAGTCATCGCCTTCTGGCGAGTCTGGGCTTGGCAACCTGATTGCCGATGCTCACTGGTTTTCTACGGCGTCTGCAGAACGTGGACGATCCGATTTTGCACTGATGAACCCTGGTGGTGTGCGCGCAGACATTTTGATTCAACCAGGTGGTGGCACTGTCAACTTTGGACAACTTTTTAAAGTTCAGCCATTTGGCAACACCTTGGTCGTTAAGCGCATGACGGGGCAGCAAGTCAAAGACTTGTTAGAACATCAATTTGCGAACCTCGATAGAACCAAAGTATTATTTCCTTCTGAAAGTCTGAAATACGAAGTGGATCTCAGCCAGGCCAAAGGACAACGGATTCTGAACATTCAAATCGGTCAAAAGCCACTTGACTTGGATCGTGCTTACAACGTGACCATGAACAGCTTCTTAGCTTCTGGAGGCGATGGATTTTGGCATTTCAATCAAGCTCCTACCGTATCGAGCGGTGAGTTAGATGTCGATGCGCTTTCAGATTATTTGCAGCAACACCC
>Ga0214919_10001137_pt1 | contig 44592 bp, 44 predicted proteins | sample LL1503_MetaG_FD_177994 | JGI IMG/M metagenome (GOLD analysis project Ga0214919, IMG submission 177994) | Freshwater microbial communities from Lake Lanier, Atlanta, Georgia, United States - LL-1503 | ecosystem: Environmental > Aquatic > Freshwater > Lake | place: USA: Georgia | collected... | reverse complement strand
GACGACGCGAAGCGCGTGGCCACCGGCGTGCTGTACACGAACGTGCTCACGGGCGAGGAATACGAGCAGCCCGCGGGCATGGTGATCCTCTGTGCCTACGCCATCAACAACGTGCACCTCATGCTGCTGTCGGGCATCGGCACGCCCTACGATCCGCAGTCGGGCAAGGGCTTGGTGGGCAAGAACTACTGCTACCAGACCGGCGCCGGGGCGACGCTCTTTTTCGAGGACCGCAACTTCAACCCGTTCATGGCCACCGGCGGCATCGGCACGGTGATCGACGACTTCCACGCCAACTGGGCGTTCGACCGCGCCAAGCACGGTTACGTCGGCGGCAGCACGATTGGCGCCGGGATCTACAACGGCCGGCCTATTTCGTACCGGCCGGTGCCGCCCGGAACCCCGCGCTGGGGCTCGAAGTGGAAGGAGGCGACGGCCAAGTGGTACCTGCGCGCGATGTCGATCGGTTCGAGCGGCAGCGTGATGCCCAACCGCAGCAATTACTTCGACCTCGATCCGACCTACCGCAATCCGCTCGGCCAGCCGCTGATGCGCATGACATTCGACTTCAAGCCCAACGAGCACAAGATCACCAACCACAGTTCCGAGGTGATTAACGCGATTGCGCGGTCGATGAATCCAACCCACATGACGCCGGCAGTTTCGCGCACGGGCCCCTGGTCGGTCGTGCCGTACCAGAGCACGCATAACACCGGTGGCACGATCATGGGGGTGAGCCCGGCCGACAGCGTGGTGAACAAGTACTGCCAGTCCTGGGACCTGCACAACCTGTTCATCATGGGCGCCTCGGTGTTCGCCCACAACTCGGCGTACAACCCCACCGGGCCGGTGGGCGCGCTCGCTTACTGGGCGGCCGACGTCATCAAGAACAAGTACATCAAGAATCCGGGAAAGCTCGTAGATGCGTAGAGGCGGCAGGCGGTTGCGGCACGGTGTTTTGCAGTTTTCGGTAGCGGTAGTACTCGGAGCGGCAGTGCTGCCTGTGCTCGCACAGGCAGGCGCACAGCCGAGCCTTGAGCGTGGCAGGAAGGTGTACGAGGAGTGCGTTGCCTGCCACGACCTGAAGCCCGGCGAGCAGGAGGTCGGACCGAGCCTGAAAGGCGTGCTCGGCCGCACCGCGGGCACGCTGCCGGGCTTCCGGTTTTCGGCGGCGATGAAGCGCAGCGGCATCACCTGGGACAGGGCAGTGCTTGCGAAATTCCTCGCCGACCCGCAGGAACTGGTGCGCGGCAACCGAATGCCGTATTCGGGGATCGGCGAACCGGCGGACCTGTCCGCCCTGCTCGACTACATCGAGGCCATGGGCAGGTAAGATTGCAGTTCACCTGAGGGGACAACAATGAAAATCCGTATCCAATCGCTGGCGTTCGCGCTGGTCGCGGCGCTCGCGCTGCTCGCCGCCGGCTGCTCCCATTCGCCGCATCAGTCGGCGCAACACGCGGCAGTTCATGCGGCGCACCACCCATCGAAGGATCTCGTGATGGAGGAGTTCATGGTGCCGGGCGCGGATCCGGGCGTGCAGCTCTATGTCCGCAACAAGCGGCCGCGCAACCTGTCGACTTTCAAGCCCGACAACGTCGTGCTGTTCGTTCACGGCGCAACCTATCCGGCCGAGACGGCGTTCGATCTGCAGCTTGAGGGCGTGTCGTGGATGGACTACATCGCCGCGCGCGGCTATGACGTCTACATGGTCGATGTGCGCGGCTACGGCAAGTCGTCGCGCCCCAAGGAGATGGACGAGCCGGCGGCCGCCAACAAGCCCATCGTCAACACCGACACAGCTGCGCGCGACTACGGCGCCGCGGTGGATTTCATCCGTGCGCGCCGCAGTGTGGACAAGATCAACGTGCTCGGCTGGTCCTGGGGCACGGCGATCACCGCGCTCTACACCTCGCGCAACAACGCCAAGGTGAACCGCCTGGTGCTCTACGCGCCGGTCTGGCTGCGGCAGGGGCGCTCGCTGACCGATTCGGGCGGCACGCTCGGCGCCTACCGTACGGTGACCATCGACGCCGCGCGCAAGCGCCAGGAGACCGGCGTCGACCCGGCGAAGAACCCCCAGCCCGCCGGCTGGTTCGACATCTGGGCGAAGGAAACCTTTGCCAGCGACCCGTTGGGCGCCAAGGCCACACCGCAATTCGTGCGCGCACCCAACGGCGTCGTGCAGGACGGGCGTGACTACTGGAATGCCAACAAGCCGATGTACAGCCCGGCCGACATCCGGGTCCCGACCCTGCTCATCCTCGCAGAAGGGGACGCCGACACGCCGCTCTACATGGCGCAGACCCTGTTCCCGCAACTGGTCAACGCCGCGCCCAAGCGCATGGTGGTGATCGGCGAGGGCACGCATTCGGTGGTCATGGAAAAGAACCGGATGCAGCTGTTCCGCGAAGTACAGATGTTTTTTGACGAAGCCCGCAACTAAGGAGAATCACGCATGCCCATGATCCGTGTCAGCCTGTTCGAAGGCCGCACCATCGAGCAGAAAAGAGAATTTGTCACCGCAGTCACCGCCGACGCAGTCCGTACGCTGAACTGCACGGCCGAGTCGGTCGACGTGGTGTTCGAGGACATCAAGAAGTCCGACTGGGCCATGGGAGGCAAGCTGTCCTCCGACCCGAAGTAGGAAAGGTTGACATTTATTTCGGGGATCGGCTCCAGGAGCCGGTCTCCGGGTGATTTTGTACCGAAACAGATACATTTTCGAGGATGTGCGCCTCGCTCTCGTCCTTGAGCGCGACGCCCGTAAGGCCGCGCCTCAGGCCCTCGCGCACCAGCCAGTCGAGCTTGGCGGCGGCCGCCCCGTATCCCAGCCCCTCCGGCCGCACGTTCGAGATGCAATTGCGCCCGGCGTCGGTGCGCCCCACGCGCGGAGCGTGGGTCAGGTAAAGGCCAAGGCTGTCGGGAGAGGAGAGGCCGGGCCGTTCGCCGATCATCACGACCACAAAGCCGGCGCCGAGGCGCTCACCGATCTCGTCGCCGAGCGCTACGCGCGCCTGGGTGGCCAGGATGACTGGGACGGCCCCCCAACGGGCCGGGGAGTGCAAGCGCAGCGCGGCGAGGAGCGGGGAAACGTGCCGTTGCACGGCGAGCGCCGACAACCCGTCCGCGACCACCACGGCAAGCTCGGGATGGGAGCGCAGGGCATCCAGCCTGCGGCCGCTCGGCGCATCCAGGCTGCGCCCGAAGTCCGGACGCCTAAGGTAGGTAGGACGGTCTGCAGCAGCGCTCTGGACGCGCAGCGGCGCGTATCCTTCCGCCCGCAGTTGCGCCTCGAGCGCGTCCACGTCGAGGGCCAGGTGAACCGCGTCGCGCGCCCGGGCATGCGCGAGGCCGAAAGCCAGCACTTCGCTCGTCGGCCAGGCGGGTCCCGCACGTCCGAGCGCAATGCGCGCCGGCGTCAGGCGGCGCAGGCCGGTCCAGGGGTCGATGGCGGCGGGTTTGTCGCGGCTCACGGCGCCCCGAGCTCCGCGGCTGCAGCCAGCAACCGGTTGCCGTGACCGTGCGGCAGCAGCATGCCGGCCTCATCGATCAGGCGCATCTTTTCCAGCCAAGCCTCGAATTCCGGCGCCCGTTTGAGGCCGAGCACGTTGCGCAGGTAGAGCGCGTCGTGGAACGAGGTGCTCTGGTAGTTGAGCATCACGTCGTCAGCGCCGGGCACGCCCATCACGAACGTCACGCCTGCCACGCCCAGCAGCGTGAGCAGCGTGTCCATGTCGTCCTGGTCGGCTTCGGCGTGGTTGGTGTAACAGACATCGACCCCGACCGGGAGCCCGAGGAGTTTGCCGCAGAAATGGTCTTCCAGTCCGGCGCGGATGATCTGCTTGCCGTCGTAGAGGTACTCCGGGCCGATGAAGCCCACCACGCTGTTGGTCAGCAACGGCTTGAAATGGCGGGCCACCCCATAGGCGCGCGCCTCCAGCGTCTGCTGGTCGACGCCGTGATGGGCGTTGGCCGACAGCGCACTGCCCTGGCCGGTTTCGAAGTACATCACGTTGTCGCCGAGGCTTCCACGGCGAAGGGACAGAGCCGCGTCGCGCGCCTCGGCGAGGAGCGCGAGGTTGATCCCGAAACTCTCGTTGGTGGCCTGCGTACCGCCGACCGACTGGAAGACGAGGTCCACCGGCGCCCCTGCCTCGATCCCGCGGATCTGGTTGGTCACATGGGTCAGCACGCACGACTGCGTCGGGATCCCGAACCGCTGGATGAGTTCGTCCAGCATGCGCCACAGCGTCATGAACGCGGCCAGCCCGTCCCCCGCCGGGTTGATGCCGATTACGGCATCGCCGCACCCGTAGAGCAGGCCGTCGAGCATGGAGGCCGCGATCCCCTTCGGATCGTCGGTGGGGTGGTTCGGCTGCAGCCGGATCGCGAGCCGTCCGGGGAGCCCGATCGTGTTGCGAAAGCGGGTGGTCACGCGGGCCTTCTTCGCCACGACGACCAGGTCCTGGTTGCGCATCAGCTTGCAGACCGCGGCCGCCATCTCCGGCGTGACGCCGGGAGCGAGGGCCGCGAGCACGTCCGGCGTGGTTTCGTCGGAGAGCAGCCAGTCGCGGAAATCGCCTACTGTCAGGTGGGACACCGGGGCGAAGGCGGACCGGTCATGGGTATCGAAGATGAGGCGGGTGACCTCGTCACTTTCGTAAGGAACGACGGCCTCGTCGAGAAACCGGCCGAGCGGGAGGTCGGCCAGCGCCATGCGCGCGGCGATGCGTTCCTCGGCCGTCGCGGCGGCGAGGCCGGCCAGGGCATCGCCCGAGCGCAGTGGGGTGGCCTTGGCCAGCAGGTCCTTCAGGTCGGCGAATCGCCAGGTGACGCTGCCGACGGTGTGTGCGTAGCCCATCGGTCCTCCGCATTGAGTCGAGTATAGCGAGGAGACGACGCGTCAGGCGATGCCCGGATTCCCGTCCATCCCCTTAAGGTGGGGCAGGTTGAGGGCCAGCGGCTTCACCACCTTGCGCTCCCGCAGGTATTTCGCCATCAGGTCCCAGATCGGCTCGCCGCCGGCCTGCCGGGCCTCCTCCGATACCGGTGCCCAGCCCGCCACCTTGTATTTTTTGGAGGCCTCGAGCGGCCGGCCCTTCAGCGTCATGTCGCTGATGCGTCCACCCATCTTCGCGTTCGGGTCGCAGGCATAAGTCAGGCCGCCGACCCGCACCATGTCGCCACCCTGCTGGTAGTAAGGATCCGGGTTGAAGAGGTTGTCGCAGACGTCCTCGAGGATCGTACGGATCGTTTCCCCGGTCATTTCCGTGACCGTCGTGTAAGGGTAGGTGATGGCCGTCTGGTCCATCAGGTGTTCCATCAGGATCGGCTGGCCGGGCAGCAGGCTCGTCCCCCAGCGGAATCCCGGGGAGAACGCGATCTCGGCATCCTTCGCCGCCATCAGCCCTTCGAGGATCAGCTGGTCGAAGGTGCCGTTGAAGTTGCCGCGGCGGTACAGCAGGCCTTCCGTGACGGCGAGTTGTTCGGCGAGCCTCCCCGCGTACGGCGCGCGCACTTTTTCGATCAAGGACTGCATCGCTGCATCGGCCGGCAGCAGGTTGGAGAACACGGGCAGCAGCGCGTAGCGGAAGTCCGCGACCTTGCCGCCCTTGATGTCGAGGTCGAGCACGCCGAGGAACTTGCCGTTGGATCCGGCATTGGTCACGATGGTCTGGCCGCCTTGGTTCTTGACGACGACCGGTGCCGGCACGCCGTCGTGCGTGTGGCCGCCGAGGATCGCATCGATGCCGCGCACGCGGGAGGCCATCTTGAGGTCCACGTCCATGCCGTTGTGCGACAGCAGCACCACGGCCTGGGCGCCCTTGGCGCGCGCCTCGGCCACGGTCTTCTGCATCTCCTCTTCCTGGATGCCGAAGTTCCATTCGGAGACGAAGTAGCGCGGGTTGGCGATCGGGGTGTAGGGAAAAGCCTGCCCGACGATGGCGACCGGCACGCCATTCACCTGCCGGATCGAATAGGGCGCGAACACCGGGTCGCCGAAGTCGGCGGTCTTGATGTTCTGGGCGAGGAACTCGACCTTGCCTTTGAAGTCTCCCTCCACCACCTCCTTTACGCGTGCGGCGCCGAGCGTGAATTCCCAGTGCCCGGTCATCAGGTCCACCCCGAGGAGTTTCTGCGCCTCGATCATGTCCTGGCCCTTGGTCCACAGCGCGGTGGCCGAGCCCTGCCAGGTGTCGCCGCCGTCGAGCAGCAGCGCACCCGGGCGCGAGGCTTTCAGTTGCTTGATGAGCGTCGCGAGGTGCGCGAACCCGCCAAGCTTGCCGTAGGTGCCGGCGGCCCGTTCGAAATCGAGGTAGGTAAAGGCATGGGCATTGGGCGACCCGGGCTTCACGCCGAAGGCCTTGAGCAGCGCTTCGCCCACGAGATGGGGCGGCCGGCCGGCCATGCCGGCCACGCCGAGGTTGACGTTGGGTTCGCGGAAATGGACCGGCAGCAGCTGAGCGTGGCAGTCCGTGAAGTGCAGGAAGTGCGCGTTGCCGAAACGCGGCAGGTCGTAGAACCCGGCGCGCTGGGCGCGCGCGGCCCCCAACGGCAGACCGCTTGCCGCGGCGACCGCGAGTACCTGCAGGAATTCGCGGCGGTTCAAGCCCCGGCTGCCACGGTTACTTGTTGACCGGCGAATCGGGATCCATCAGCAGGGCGGTCACGTCCTTGATCTGCTGCTCGGTCAGGATGCCTTTGTGGCCGAAGCGCGGCATGTTGGAGCATGCCGAATAGGCCTGCGAGTTGTAGATCTTCCCGTAGGCGTAGCGCTGGATCGCCTCCGAATAGCCCCGCACCTTGCCGAAGTTGTACAGGCTCGGCCCGATCGTGCCAAAGGAGATCTCCGCCTTGGTGAGCTGGTGGCAGGCGTAGCAGTTGGCGCCGGCGGGAACCTTCGGGTCGTCGGAATACTGCTTGCCGATGCCGCTCTGGGCGACTTTCTCGCCTTCCTTCCAGTTGCCGAGGAGCTTGCCGTCGGCCGGGTACTTGATCGTGGCCAGGTTGGCCTTCTCGATGCCGTCGGTGACGTCCTTGGGCAGGCTTGCCGAGGGCGGGATGCTGCAGAGCTTCTGCGCATCGTCCTGGTCGAGGCGGTCGAGCTTCGCCTGGCCGCGCTCGTTGAAGGAGGCCTTCATCACGGTGACGGCCTTCTGGGCGACCTCCGCATCGTTGAGCGTTGCGCAGCCCGAGGCGATGAACAGGCAGGCGAGGAGGAGGGACGGGGTGGGTTTCATCGTCATTTCCCTATCGCTTGATGGCCGGCGCGTTGAACGCGGCGCCGTTGGCGTTGCGCGCGAGGAACGTGGTCAGCGCGATCGAGGCCTCCGACGTGAATTTGAGTTCAGGAAAGCGCTGCTGGCGGAAGCAGTCGTTCAGCCGCCACTGGAACGTGCGCAGTTCCCCCTGTGAAACCCGGTAGGCCGGCCACGTGGTGTAGGCCAGTTGCGCGCCCGCTTTTTCGGTCAGGTTGGGCAGGTCCTGCAGGCGGATGCGCTTGCCGGTCTCGCCGTGGCAGGTGGCGCAGGCGAAGTCGTGCGAGCCGCCGCGAAAATAAAACATCTTTTCGCCCAGCCGGTACGCTTCCTTTTCCTTTTCGTGGCTCAGCGCAACGTTCATGACCACGCCCTTGGACTCGGCGGTGACCCAGGCGGTGAGCGCCTCGATGTCCGAGCGGTTGCTGCCGGCGCCGAACGGGCGCCGGGTCGCATCGGCCTGGCTGAAGCCCTGCTGGGTCACCATGCAGTGTACGAGCCGCGTTTCGAGGTCCATGACCCGGTCCGCGTCGGCGAAATGCTTCGGCAACTCCGCATACGCGCCCTTGACCACGCCGGCTCCCTTGCCGAGGTCACAGGCCTCGAGCGATACGTTCTTCGGTCCGCGCTTTTGCTTCCACAGGTCCTCGCCGCGCGCCTCCCACAGGTCGGCGGGATTGCCGTCCTGGAGTTGCTGGCGGTACTTGGCGATTTCATCGACGGCCGACGACTGGGCCGTCACGCCGGGCGGAAAGGCGGCAAGCAGGGCGCACCCCGCGAGCGTGCCTGCAATGGCTGCATGCGCTTTGCTTTTCACGTGCCTCTCCTCCTTGGTCCGGCCGCTGTCAGTTGATCGCGGCTTCGTCGGTGCGTTTGTCGCCTTTGTTGTCCGTCCAGGTGATCTGGATCTTTTCGCCTTTCTGCCCACCCTTGAAATTGAATTCCAGGAAGGGGTTCTTGGACACCGCGGGGCCCCACTGGGCCGCTAGGACGGTCTTGCCGCTGTGCACGGCGGTGACGCTTTGGATGAAGTGCGCGGGCACGATGGCCCCGGCGCTGTCCTTGCGTTGGCCGGTCTCCATCTCGTGGCTCATCAGCACTTTCACGTTGATCGAGCCGTCCTTTGCCACGGCGCGTATGCGCATCGGGTCTGCCATATCAGCCTCCGCACCCGCCAAGGGTGACTTTGATTTCCTTCTTTGCCATGAAGAACTTGTCGTTGGCCTTGACCAGGGCATACACATCCGAGGTCTGGCCCATCTTCACCCGCGTGGTAATAAGGGGATCGGTACCCGCGGGAATGTCGAAGCTCGCGGCAAGCGCGCTCGGGTTCTTGTCGATCAGGATCGAGATCGACTGGGTGCCGGGAATCTTGCTCTCCACGCCCACCGGCACGACCGCGCCGTTTTCGGCGATGTCGGCAGCGCGGATGACTATGTCAGTCGAGTTCGCCGGCCCCGAGGCGCCGAGCGCCTTGAGCGCGTCCTGCATGGTCTTGCCTTCGAATGCGGCCTTGTTCCAGTCGGCGGCATGCGCCTCTCCGGGACTGATGATGCCTGCGGCCGCCAGCAGGGCAAGCAGCCCCGCGCCGGCCTTGAGGGTCTCTCTGCGCTTCTGATTCATTCCCGCTCTCCTTGTTGCACTGAATATCCTAACCCGCGCCGCCCAGTATCCACCTGACCAGCGCGCGGATGTCATCTTCTGCGATGTGGGTATGTGGCGGCATGGGCACGGGGCCCCAAGCGCCCTGGCTCCCGTCCTTTATCTTGGCGGCAAGGCGAGCCTCCGCAGCGCCGTCAGTCTTGTATTTTGCCGCGATATCGTGAAGCGCGGGGCCTAAGACCTTTGTGCTGATGCCGTGGCAGGCGAGGCAGCCGGACTTCTCGGCAAGCGTGCGCGTAGTAGAAGCCGGGGTCGATGCGACCGCGTCGGACCGCGTGGCAATGCCGCGCACGGGGCCGACCAGACGGTGCTGCTCCGCGAGGTTCCCGTGTGCAGCGCGGGCGTAGTGGGGCAGTTGCGAGACGATCCTGCCGTCGATCGTGCAGTCCTTCATGCAGGCGGTGTTGTTCACGTCGGGCCGGCCCTTGGGGTCCCACAGGCCGTGCGCGCGCGTCATGCCGTTGCGGTTGGGCAGGCGCTTTTGCACCTCGGCGATGTTGGCATCCGAGAGCACGAAGTCTTCCGGCACGATTTCACCCAGGTTGAGGATGAACGCCACTACCGCGTATACCTCGTTCGGGGTCAACGTCTTGGGCGCGTTCCAGGGCATGGCCCGGTTGACGTAATCCCATAGCGCGGATACCTGCGAAAGCTTCATCAGCGTTGTCCGGCCCTGCTCTGGCTTCAGCAGGGAAGCCGTCCGGCCTTTCTCGATGTCCGCGCGATTTGTCCCGCCGGCAATGGGCGCGAACACGGAATTCGATTCGCCGAACGTGCCATGACAGGAGGCGCATTTCGCCTCCCAGATGTCTTCGCCGTTCTTGACGCTGCCCGAACCACGCGGCAACCCCTTGAAGTCCGGGCGCACGTCGATGTCCCACGCCTTGATCTCGTCCGGTGTGGCCGTCCGGCCCACGTTGGGATACTTGCCCTGCGCGGCTGCGCCGGTGCTGAGCGCCGCGGCGAGGACGAGGCTAGTAAGCTTGTACATTGCTTACCTCGCCGGATTCGGCGACCTTCCACGACTGGATCGCGTTGTTGTGGTAGATCGACCGGGTGCCGCGCACCGCGCGCAGTTGGTTGATCTTCGGCTGCACGTAACCCGTGTCGTCGATTGCGCGGCTCTGAAGAGTCGCCGGCCCGCCGTCCCAGGGCCAGCCAAGCGAAAAGCGCGTCAGGGCTTTTGGCAGGACCGGGGTCTCGAGCCGTGCCGTGCGCCAGTTGCGCCCGCCGTCCACCGAAACGTCCACGCGCTTGATCCGGCCGCGCCCCGACCACGCCAACCCCGTGACGTTGTAGAAGCCCTTGCCCAAGAGCGCCTGCCCGCCCGAAGGCGTGGTGATGACCGACTTGGCCTCCTGGATCGACGAATACTGGCGGTGCAGGCCGTCGGGCATCAGGTCGATGTAGTGCATGACCTCCTCGCGCGTCTGCCACGGCTGGTCACCCACTTCGATGCGGCGCAGCCATTTGACCCACGACACGCCCTGCACGCCGGGCACGACCATGCGCAGGGGATAGCCGTTCTCGGGGCGGAGCATTTCGCTATTCATGCCCCAGGCGACGATGGCGTCATCCAGGGCGCGGTCCATCGAGATGGTGCGCGTGAGGCCCGAGCCGTCAGCGCCTTCGGCAAGGACGAACTTCGCGTTCTTCGAGTCGAATCCGCAATCGTCGAGCAGCGCCGAGAGGGGGACGCCGGTGAACTCGCAGCAGGACAGCATGCCGTGCGTGTACTGGACGGTGGGTACCGCCACGTTGCCCCATTCCATGCCGCTGTTGGCGCCGCACTCGATGAAGTGGATGCGCGACACGGACGGCAGGCGCATCAGGTCGTCCATGGTGTAGACCTTGGGGTTCTTGACCATGCCCATCACCATCAGCCGATGCTGGGCCGGGTCGATGTCCCACCAGCCCTGGTGATGGCGCTCGAAATGCAGGCCGCTCGGCGTGATGATGCCGAACATGCCTTGCAGCGGCGCAAAGGCCACCGAAGCCTGGGGCACGCGAGTGAGCCCGGGGCTCTCGCGGCGCTGCAGATTTCGTTCGTACTGTGAGGGGGAGCCGTAGCCGTCGGAAGCGACCGGCTTGCCCAGCCCGGTCGAATGGGCCGGCAACTTCAGGATCGCGGGGTCGCCCTGCGCACCGCGTGCCCCGCCAGCAAGCGCGCTTGCCGCCGCGCCGCCGCCGAGCGCAATGGCTTTGCGCAGGAACGCGCGCCGTTGCTCGGGTGCCGGCCTGACGCGGCCGGCCGGTTGGCGGGGCGCGCTCATGCAGCGCGCTTCTTGGGAGGGGGCAGCAGGCGCAGCAGTTCGCGGCGCAGCGGCTTCTTCTCGTCCATGCTTCCGGCGATCTGGTTGCATACGGTGCGGCAGACTTCGACCATCGATGCATCGGCGACGCGGTAGTAGACCTGACTGCCTTCCTTGCGGCGGGCGAGCACCCCGCTGCGGTACATCAGGCTCAGATGGCGGGAAGCGTTGGTCTGCGTAGACCCGATTTCCTCGACGATCTGGGAGACGGATTTTTCGGTCTCGCATATGGCATGCATGATGCGCAGCCGCGTCGGCTCGGACAGCACGCTGAAATACGAGGCTACCGCATCGAAAACCGGGTCGAGTTCGTCCATCTGAGGATCCTGACGCTGAAGAGGTTCGCGGAAATATATGAGCATGTGCGCATATGGTCAATCGTGCAGTGCAGCACGCGCACCGCACTGCAACGCGCGTCCCCGGTAGAATCCACGCCATGAACGCAAACGATGAAATCTCCCTGACCCGGGACCTGCTGCAGCTCGACACCATCAACCCGCCGGGCAACGAACGCGACTGCGCGCGGCGCATCGGCCGGTTGCTGGAAGACTGGGGCTACGCGGTCAGCTATTACGAGCACGCGGACCAGCGCACCAGCCTGATCGCGCGGCTGGGTGGGACGGACGCCAAGGCGCCGCTCTGCCTGACCGGTCACATCGACACCGTCCCCCTGGGGGCGGCCAAGTGGAGCCACGATCCCTTCTCCGGCGAGACCGACGGCGACAAGCTCTACGGCCGCGGGTCTTCGGACATGAAGGCCGGCGTGGCGGGCATCCTGCTGGCGGCAAAGAACCTGGCCGGCCACCTGCGGCCGACGGCCGGCGTCGTCATCGTCCTGACGGCCGCCGAGGAAGGCGGCTGCATCGGGTCGAAGCATATGATCCAGGTCGAAGGGCTCCTCGGTCGCGCCGGCGCGATGGTGGTGGGTGAGCCGACGTCCAACTATCCTGCGGTGGGCCACAAGGGCTCGATGAAGTTCTGGGCGAAATTCCGCGGCGTGACTGCACACGGATCCATGCCGCACCTGGGCGTCAACGCGATCTACAAGGCGGCGCACGCGGCCTGCAAGATCGAGAAGTTCGAATTCCACGACCACCCGCACCCGGTGATGGGCGGCCCGTCGATCAACGTCGGGATGTTCCATGCCGGGCAGACCATCAATTCGGTGCCGGACGAGGCGGTGCTCGGGGTGGATGTACGCTCGATCGTTGGCATGGACCATGCCGTTGTGCTCAAGCGCCTGCGCGACCTGCTCGGCGACGAAGCCGAGCTCGACGTGTTCCAGGACATGCCGGCCGTGTGGACCGAGCCCGAGCATGCCTGGATGCAGCGGGTCTACGAGATCTGCGCCAAGACGCTCAATGAGAAGCCCGAGCCACGCACCGTGAGCTACAACAGCGATGCGGGCAATTTCCTGAAGACCTGGCGCGGCGCGCCCACGGTCATCCTCGGGCCGGGCGAACCCTCGATGGCCCACCAGACCGACGAATACTGCCGGATGTCGCGGATTCGCGAGTCGGTCGCCATCTACGAAGACATCATCCGGGATTGGTGCGGCGTTTGATCCACCTCAAGGGGGGTGCAGGTAGCGGCGGCCATTTTGCCGCCGGGCGTATAATAGAGGCTTGATTTTGCAGGGCTTCACGCGCCCCGACCCGGTACCGATGACGCTGTTTGCCTTAGGCCTCAACCACCAGACCGCGCCCCTCGCGATCCGCGAGAAGGTGTCGATCGCCACAGAAGCGTTGTCGCGCGCGGTCGGCGAACTGACGCGTGCGCGCCCGGTGAAGGAGGCCGCGATCCTCTCCACCTGCAACCGGACGGAGATCTACGTTTCCGCCGACCAGCCGAAGATCGCCGCCGACTGGCTGGCCGAATACCATCGGCTGCCGGCCAGCGAACTGGCGCCGTACCTCTACACGCTGCCCGAGCAGCAGGCCGTGCGGCACGCATTTCGCGTGGCTTCGGGCCTCGATTCCATGGTGCTGGGCGAGCCGCAGATCCTCGGGCAGATGAAGGATGCGGTGCGCGCCGCGGAGTCCGCAGGGACCCTCGGCGCCACGCTGCACAAGCTTTTCCAGAAATCCTTCGCGGTGGCGAAGGAAGTGCGCACGACCACGCAGATCGGCGCCAACAGCGTCTCGATGGCCGCGGCCGCGGTGAAGCTCGCCGCGCGCATCTTCCCCTCGATCGGCGAGCAGAGCGTGCTCTTCATCGGCGCGGGCGAGATGATCGAGCTGTGCGCCACCCACTTCGCCGCGCAGGGCCCGGCGCGGCTCACGGTCGCCAACCGGACGCTCGAGCGCGCGACCTCGCTCGCGCATCGCTTCAATGGCCGTGGCATCGAGTTGCGCGAGATGCCCGACCAGTTGCACGAGTACGACATCGTGGTGTCGTGTACCGCCAGCTCGCTCCCGATCCTCGGCAAGGGCCTGGCCGAGCGCGCTCTGAAGGCGCGCCGCCGCCGGCCGATTTTCATGGTGGATCTCGCCGTGCCACGCGACATCGAGGCCGAGGTCGGCGACCTCGACGATGTCTACCTCTATACGGTGGACGACCTCTCCGCCATCGTTTCGGCCAACCTCGACGCGCGCAAGTCCGCGGTCGAGCAGGCCGAGGCCATCATCGAGACCCAGGTCGGCCAGTTCATGCACTGGATGGAAACCCGCGAGACCGTGCCGGTCATCCGGGCGCTGCGCGAGCACGCCGAGCAGGCGCGCGAGCACGAGGTCGATCGTGCGCTGCGATTGCTGGCCCGGGGCGATGACCCCAAGCAGGTGCTCGAAGCCCTTTCGCAGGGCCTTACGAACAAGTTGATGCATGCTCCCACCCAGGCGCTGAACGACGCGCAGGGCGACGAGCGCCGCGCGCTCACGGACCTCGTGGCGCGCCTTTTCCACGTCAAGCGTTAGCTTCCCTCCCGGCTTCCCTGCCATGGTTCGCCCATGAAAGCGTCCTTACGCGCCAAGCTCGACCAGCTCGCCTCCCGGCTGCAGGAACTCGACCGCCTGCTGTCGGAGGAATCCGCCGCCAGCGACATGGACAGTTTCCGCAAGCTCGCCCGCGAGCATTCGGAGTTGTCGGCCGTGGTCGGCCTCTACACGAGTTACAGGCAGGCCGAGGGCGATGCCGAGGCGGCGAAGGAGATGGCCTCCGACCCGTCGATGAAGAGCTTCGCCGACGAGGAGGTCAAGGCCGCGCGCGAGCGCATGGAGTCCCTCGAGGCCGAACTGCAGAAGGCGCTGCTGCCGAAGGACCCCAACGACGATCGCAACACCTTCCTCGAGATCCGCGCCGGCACGGGTGGGGACGAGTCGGGCCTGTTCGCGGGGGACCTCCTGCGCATGTACACGCGGTTCGCCGAACGGCAGGGCTGGCAGGTCGAGATCGTTTCGGAAAGCAGCTCCGAACTCGGTGGCTACAAGGAAGTGATCGTGAAGCTGATCGGGCAGGGTGCGTACTCCAAGCTCAAGTTCGAGTCGGGAGGACACCGCGTGCAGCGTGTGCCGGTCACCGAATCGCAGGGGCGCATCCATACATCGGCCTGCACCGTTGCCGTAATGCCGGAAGTCGACGAGATCGACGACGTGGTGCTGAATCCGGCCGACATGCGCATCGATACCTTCCGCGCCTCGGGTGCGGGCGGCCAGCACATCAACAAGACCGATTCGGCGGTACGGATCACGCATTTGCCGACCGGCATCGTCGTGGAATGCCAGGACGGCCGCTCGCAGCACAAGAACAAGGCGCAGGCCCTGTCGGTGCTCGCGGCGCGCATCAAGGACCAGCAGATGCGTGACCAGGCCGCCAAGACCGCCGCGAAGCGCAAGTCCCTGATCGGTTCCGGCGACCGCTCCGAGCGGATCCGGACCTACAACTTCCCGCAGGGCCGGCTCACCGACCACCGCATCAACCTCACGCTCTACAAGCTGGACCGCATCATGGACGGTGAGCTCGACGACGTGGTCAATGCGCTGGCCACCGAGCTGCAGGCCGAGCAACTGGCCGAACTCGCGGCCGAGCAGGCGGGCGGGCGCGCGCTGGCGTGAACGTCGCCCAAGCCCTTGCCGGGGCCGGAATCGATGCAGCGGAAGCGAGGATGCTCCTCGCCTTCGCCACCGGCCTGGCGCGTACCAGATTGGTCGCGCATCCCGAAGCGATCCTGAGCGACGCGCACGAAGCGGCGTTTGCCGGCCTGGCGGCACGCAGGAAGGACGGTGAACCGATTGCCTACCTGCTGGGCGAACGCGAGTTCCATGAGCTGACGCTCCGCGTGACGCCGGATGTCCTGATCCCGCGCCCCGAAACCGAATTGCTGGTCGATTTTGCGCAGGAAGCCCTGCCGGCCGGCGGCGCGGTGCTCGACCTCGGCACGGGGTCGGGGGCGATTGCGTTGGCGATCCGCAGGCAGCATCCGGAGGCGCGAGTCGTTGCCGTGGATCGAAGTCCTGCCGCGCTCGCGGTTGCACAGGAAAATGCGTCCCGGCTGGGCCTGCAAGTCGAGTTCCTCGAGGGCGACTGGTTCGAGCCGGTGAACGGGCGGCGCTTTGACCTTATCGTGTCCAATCCGCCTTACATTGCACAAGGGGATCGGCATTTGGCCGAGGGCGATGTCCGCTTCGAGCCGCAGATGGCGTTGGTCAGTGGCGTCGACGGGCTCGACGCAATTCGCACCATCGCCGCCGCGGGGCCTGCCCACCTCCAACGCGGCGGATGGATCGCTATCGAGCATGGGCAAGGGCAGGACTCAGCGGTGCGAGGTTTGCTCTTGGCCGCAGGGCTTGGGTCCGTCTCCTCACGCCCCGACCTGGCAGGTATTGCACGCATCAGTTTCGGTCAGTACAATCCCGAGTAATTTGATCAAGTTTGCGAGGCCATCATGAGTGTTCAGGACGTCATCAAGGCGCAGGTCGCCGGCAATCCGGTCGTGTTGTACATGAAAGGCACGCCGCAGGCCCCGCAGTGCGGGTTTTCCCAGACCGCGATCCAGATCCTGAGCGCCTGCGGCGTCAGGAGCGCATTTACGGTCAATATCCTCGAGAACCCGGACATCCGCCAGGGCATCAAGGAATTCGCGAACTGGCCGACGATCCCCCAGCTTTACGTCAACGGCGAGTTCGTCGGCGGTTCGGACATCCTGCGCGAGATGTACCAGTCGGGCGAACTGCAGAAGTTGCTGGAGCCGGTCGTCGCCAAGCAGACGGCGTAGTCGCGGCGAGGGGTCAGCCGCTCGTCAGCCTCGTATTCGCGAGGTTGAGCCGCTCCACCAGGATCGCGATGAATGCCCGCTCGAACTTCAGGCGGCAGGTTTCGCTCGCGTTCATGAGTTCGGCCACGTTGATGCGCACGATCCGCGACTCACCGTTCGCGGCGACGCTCGCGCCGCGCACCTTGCCGGATTCGGCCAGGTAGGCCATCTCCCCGAAGCATTCGCCGGCGCCCAGCACGTTCAGCAGCTTCTTGTTCTTGGTGACCTTGACCTCGCCGGACACGAGCATGCAGAAATGCTCGCCGGCCTCGCCTTCACGCATCAGGATCGCGCCGGCGGCAACCTTTTCCCAGCGGCCGACCGCCACCACCTCCCACAGCTCCGGATCCGAGAAGCGGCGAAAGAAGCCCATCGCCCGCAGTGCGTTGAACTTCTCGCTGTCGGCGAATTCTTCGGTCTTGCGCGCCAGGCTCTCCGTCTTGAAGGCTTCGGCCAGGTCCTTGGAGAAATCCTCCCAGGCCTGGTAGCGCCGGGCCTGGTCCTTCTGCATGGCCTTGCGCACGATCCGGTCGACCGACATGGGGATGCCTTCGCGCAGCGTCGACGGCGGTGCGGGATCGGTGGTCGTGATCTGGTAGATCATGCTGAAGTTGTTCGAGGCCTGGTAGGGCAGCTGGCCGGTCAGCAGCTGGTACATCACCACGCCCAGCGAGTAGATGTCGGTCTGCTGGGTGAGCGGTTGTTCGCGGATCTGCTCGGGGGACATGTAGGCGGGCGAGCCGACCCCGGTCACATGGGTGGTGTCGGCCCCGGCGGACAGGGCAAGCCCGAAGTCGGAGATCTTGATGTCGGTCGGCCCGGACATCAGGATGTTGCCGGGCTTGATGTCCCGGTGCGTGACGCCGATCTGGTTGGCGTAGGACAGGGCCCGCGTGCACTTGAAGACAATCTCGACGATCTTGTCGATCGGCAGGAGGTTGTCCTGCGCGGTGCGCGGCTCGAGCGTCCCGCCGGGCACGAACTCCATGACGATGTAGCCGGAATCGTCCTCGATCACCGCGTCGTAGATCGCCACGATGTGCGGATGCGAGAGCTTGCCGGCGAGCGACGCCTCGGCGAGGAAGAGCTTCCGGTAGACGCCTCCGCGGGCGCTGTCGCGCAGGGCCTCCGGGAAGATCCGCTTGACCGCAACGTCACGGTCGTTGAACGGGTCGCGGCAGAGGTACACCTCGCTGGTCGCCCCTTCGCCGAGCTTCCTGACGACCGGGTACTTCCCGACTCGCTCGGGCAGGGGGGCAGGCTGCGGGTCGGGCGCGTCCGCGGACATGGCGGCGGACGACCTATACGCCCGAAAGCCGGATGTTGGCCATGGTCAGCCGCTCGACCAGGATTTCCATGAAGGCCCGGTCGAACTTGTGGCGGCAGGGGTCGGAGGCCTGCTCGAGGTTGGACGTGGGGATCGAGATGATCTTGGCGTTGTTCATTACGGCCACGTCCGCCACGCGCACCGGGGCGGACTTGGACAGGTAGGCCATCTCCCCGAACGCCTCGCCCGTGCGCAGCAGGTTGAGCAGCTTGCCGTGCTTGGTGACCTTGACCTCGCCTTCGGCGAGGATGCAGAAGAAGTCTCCGGGCTCGCCTTCCTTCATCAGGAGCTCGCCCGGGGTCGCCGTGCGCCACGACGACATGCGCGCCACTTCCCACAGCTCCGCATCGGTAAAGTTCTCGAAGAAGGAGAGCGTGCGCAGCGTCTCGAACTTGTCCGTGTCGGCGAACTCTTCCTTTGTCGCGCCGACATACTCGGACCGGAACACTTCCGCGAGATCGAGCGAAAACGCCTCCCAGTCCGGGTAGCGGTCATCGTGCTCTTTCGCCATCGCGCGCAGGACAATGGCCTCGACGCGCGCGGGAACCTCCGGCCTGAGCGAAGAGGGCGCCGGCGGATCCATGTTGGTGATCTGGTAGATCAGGCTGAAGTTGTTGCTTGCCTGGAAAGGCAGGCGCCCCGTGAGCAGGTGATACATCACCACGCCCATCGAGTAGATGTCGGTGCGGTGGTCGAGGGGGTGTTCTTTCACCTGCTGCGGCGACATGTAGGCCGGCGACCCGATCGCGGCCACCTGCGTGGTTTCCGATGCTGAATTGAGGGCCGCGCCGAAGTCCGTGATCTTCACGTCCGAACCGCCCGCGTGCAGGATGTTCGCCGGCTTGATATCGCGGTGCGTGATGCCCATGCGGTGCGCGAACTCCAGCGCCCTGGTGCACTTGAACGCCATTTCCACCACGCGTTCGATCGGCAGCAGGCTGTCCGACGCGCAGAACTTTTCCAGCGTGCCGCCGTCGACGTACTCCATCACGATGTAGTTGAGCCTGTCCTCGGCCACGGCATCGTAGATCTGCACGATGTGCGGGTGCTGGAGCTTGCCGGCGAGCGAGGCTTCGTTGACGAACAGCTTCTTGAAGAGCTTGCCGCGCGCGGGGTCGTCGAAGGCGTCGGTGGACACCACCTTGACCGCGACGTCGCGGTCGTTGAACGGGTCGTGGCAGAGGAACACCTCCGAGGTCGCCCCGCTGCCAAGCCGCTTCATGACCGGGTACTTGCCGATGCGGTCGCGGAGCGGCGCCTCGCTCATGCCCGGGCGAGCCGCTTGCGGCCGAGCGCGACGGCACGCAGGACCTGGCGCGGGGCCGTTCCGCCGCGGTGCTTGCGCCGGGAGACCGATCCTTCGAGGGTCAGCCACTCGGAGACATCCGGCCCGATGGTGCGGGAGAATTTCCTGAGCGCGGCCAAGGGCAGGTCGGCCAGGTCGCAGCCCAGGGTTTCGGCCTCGCGCACGGCGAGCGCGACGATTTCATGGGCGTCGCGAAACGCCACGCCCTTGCCCACGAGGTAGTCGGCGAGGTCCGTTGCGGTCGCAAACCCTTCCAGCGCCGCGGCGCGCATCCGGTCGGGGACCGGACGGATGCCGCCGACCATGTCGGCGAACACGGTGAGGCAGTCGCGCAGCGTGTCGACCGTGTCGAAGAGCGGCTCCTTGTCCTCCTGGTTGTCCTTGTTGTAGGCCAGGGGCTGGCCCTTCATCAGGGTCAGCAACCCGACGAGGTGGCCGAAGATGCGCCCGGACTTGCCGCGCACCAGTTCCGGCACGTCGGGGTTCTTCTTCTGCGGCATGATCGACGAGCCGGTGCAGAAGCGGTCGGGGATCGTGACGAACCGGTAGCGCGGACTCATCCAGACGATGAGTTCCTCGGAAAAACGCGACAGGTGCACGAGGATCAGCGACGCACACGCGGAAAACTCGATCGCGAAATCCCGGTCCGAAACGGCATCGAGGGAGTTTTCGCAGATCGCATCGAAACCCAGGGCCTTGGCCACGTGGTGCCGGTCGATCGGGAAGGTGGTGCCTGCGAGGGCGGCTGCGCCCAGCGGCAGCCGGTTCACCCGCCGCCGGCAGTCGGCGAGCCGCTCCCGGTCGCGCTGGAACATTTCGAAGTAGGCGAGCAGGTGGTGCCCGAAGGTCACCGGTTGCGCGACCTGCATGTGCGTGAAGCCGGGCATCACCACCGCCGCGTACTTTTCCGCGGCATCGAGCAGCTTGCCCTGCAGGCTGGCCAGGAGTTCGCGGATCGCGTCGATTTCGCCGCGCAGGTACAGTCGCACGTCGGTGGCGACCTGGTCGTTGCGCGAGCGCCCCGTGTGGAGCCGCTTGCCCGCGTCCCCGACGAGTGCCGTGAGGCGCTTTTCGATGTTGAGGTGGACGTCCTCGGCATCCAGCGACCACTCGAACTTGCCGGACGCTATCTCCTTGGACACCGTCGCCATGCCGCGTTCGATGGCTGCGAGGTCGGCCTTGGACAGGATCTTCCGGGCCGTGAGCATCCGCGCATGCGCAAGCGAGCCGAGGATGTCGACCGCGGCGAGGCGCTTGTCGAAAGACACGGACGCCGTGAAGCGCTTGACGAGGTCATCCACCGGTTCGGAAAACCGGCCGGACCACGTTTTGGCGGCCGCGCCGCCGGGCGCCGGCGAGCGGCCCGCAGCCGACCTGCGTGGTTTTGATTGTCTATGAGCCATGGGGCATACTGGGGCGAGTCGCCGCAGTGCTGCGGCGATCGAGCGTAAGTGCAATGATTATAAAGCAAAACGCCTATTCAGACGGCCTGCCAGACTTCCGCAACCTGGGGGTAACTGCGCGCATCCTGGTCGCGGTGAACCTGATCGCGTTCGGCGCCGCATGCTATGCCGAACCGACCTTGATGCGGGGGCTCGAACGGTTCGTCAGCGAAGCCGCATTCATCGAGCCTGCGCTGCTCGCGAGCGTGATCGCGCTCTACGGCCTGTCCCCGATCCTCGCTTCGATGCGCTACCTGCCCGCCTCTTCGGTGGTCATCGCGGTAGTGGTTGGCATTGCGGCGGCGCTCGCGCCGGCGCTGCAGCCCTATTTCGCGCCTGTCCGCGGATGGGGCGAGGTGGTGCGCGTCCTCGTCCTGGCGGCGCTCATCGCCATGCTGGTCCTCGGATACTTGCGTCTGCGCACCAAGGCGTTCTCCCCTGCGCTCACCGAGGCGCGGCTGCAGGCCCTGCAGGCGCGGATCCGGCCGCATTTCCTGTTCAACAGCCTGAATGCCGTGTTGTCGCTGATCCGCCGCGACCCGAAGCGCGCCGAACTTGCCCTGGAAGACCTGGCCGACCTGTTCCGCGTGCTGATGTCGGACGGCCGGCGGTTTGTGCGCCTGGCAGACGAGATTGCGTTGCTGGAGCGCTACGCCAGCATCGAGCAGTTGCGGCTGGGCGAGCGATTGCGGATGGTCTGGGAGATCGACGGCGCACCGCTCGATGCGCTGATGCCGCCCCTCGTTCTGCAGCCGCTGCTGGAGAACGCCGTCTACCATGGCGTGGAGCCCGGGACCGGGATCGGGGAGGTGACCGTGCACATCGAGGGCCGGGGTCAGCGCGTGCTGGTGCGCCTGGCCAACCCTTTCATCGCCGACCAGGCCCAGCGGCCGGGAAATCACATGGCCCTCGACAACCTGCGCGAGAGGCTTGAACTCTTCTTCGATGCCGAGGCGCGCATGAACCTGCGCGTGGCGGACGGGCGGTTCGAGGTGGAAATCGAGTTTCCGCACGTGACGGAGCGGCCGACCGGGCAGGGGGACGTACCGTGAGCGCACCGGCCTTGCGCATCTTCATCGCGGACGACGAACCGCCCGCGCGCGCCCGGATGAAGGAACTCCTCGACGACCTGCACGAGGCGTGCCCCACCCTCGTCGTTGGCGAGGCCGGGAACGGGCTCGAAGTGCTCGAGCGGTTGCCCGACAGCCGGGCCGACGTCCTGCTCCTCGATATCCAGATGCCGGGGATGACCGGGCTCGAGCTGGCCCGCCACCTGTCGCCCCTCGAGGCCGGGCCGGCCATTGTCTTCGTGACCGCCCACGATGCGCACGCAGTCGACGCCTTCGAGCTGAACGCCCTCGACTACCTGCTCAAGCCCGTGCGGGCGGCCCGCCTGGCGGCTGCGCTGCGCAAGGCGCGGCACGCAGGCCCGCCGCCCGGGGAGGCGCTGCAGCGCGCGCAAGCCCTGCCGCGCGCGAATTTCTCGATCGTCGAGCGCAACCGGATCCACCTCATCCCGGTGGCTTCGGTCGTGTATTGCAAGGCCGAACTGAAGTACGTCACCCTGCGCACACTCGAGCGCGAATTCATCATCGAGGAGCCGCTGGTGTCCCTGGAGCGCGAATTTGCGGACGCGTTTCTCCGGATCCACCGCAACTGCCTCGTCGCGCGCGCTGCGATCAGCGGGTTCGAGCGGGCCCCCGGTGGCAGCGAGGACGAGTCTCACTGGGAGGTGCTGCTCGATGGGGTGGCGGAGCGCTTGCCGGTCAGCCGCCGCCAGTGGACGGCGGTGCGCGAAATCCTCGGGCACCGCTGAAGGCGCGAGCGTGGCGGACGCCCGTGCTGCTAGAATTACCTCCCTCTGAGCATGGCCTCCACACACTCTTCCTCCCCCGCGCCCGGCTCGCAGCCTGAGCGCCTCATCATCGCAACGCGCGAAAGCCGCCTTGCAGTGTGGCAGGCCGAGCACGTGCAGCAGCGGCTGAAGTCGCTGTACCCGAAGTGCCGCGTCGAACTCCTGCCGATGACCACCCGCGGGGACGAACTGCAGGAAGCCAAGCTCGCGACCGAGGGTGGAAAGGGACTGTTCATCAAGGAACTCGAGGTTGCCCTGACGGACGGCCGGGCCGACCTTGCGGTGCATTCCATGAAGGACATGCCTGCCGAGATGCCGCCGGGGTTCTGCCTGGCCGCGATCACCGAGCGCGACGACCCGCGCGATGCCGTGGTGTCCAGCCAGTATGCGGACCTTTCCGAGGTCCCGGCGGGTGCCGTAGTGGGCACCTCCAGCCTGAGGCGAGCCTCGCAGGTGCTCGAGCGGTTTCCCGGCGTGGAAATCCGCCCCATCCGGGGCAACGTCAACACGCGGCTGGCGAAGCTTGACCGCGGCGAGTACGCGGCCATTGTGCTGGCCGCCTCCGGGCTCAAGCGCCTGGGACTCGAGTCGCGCATCCGGAGCTACCTCTCCGTGGAGCAGTGCCTGCCCTCCGCGGGGCAGGGCGCGCTGGGCATCGAATGCCGCGCCGATCGTGCGGACCTGATCGCGGCCGTGGCCCCGCTGGTGCATGCGGGAAGCTCGATCTGCGTCAGGGCCGAGCGCGCGGTGAATCGTGCCCTGGGGGGCAACTGCAGCATACCGCTGGGCGCCTACGCCGAGAGCTGGGCGGGCACCCTGCGTCTGCGCGCCCTGGTGTCCTCGCCCGACGCGACGCGAATCGCCCGGGCGGAGGCGACGGGACCCGCCGACAACCCCGAGGCCCTCGGAGAGAAAGTGGCGGAACTGCTGCGCGAACGTGGCGCGGCGGAGATCCTGGCCGCGCTTGACGCGTGACCTGCCCTTGACCCCGCTCGCCGGTCGCGGGATTGTCATTACCCGCCCCGCTCGACAGGCCGCGGGGCTCGCAGCCCTGATCGACGCTGCCGGCGGCCATGCGCTGCGCTATCCCACGATCGAGATCGAACCCCTCCGAACCGCCCGGCTCGACGCCTTGCTCGGCCGGCTGGCCGACTATGACGTCCTCGTATTCATCAGCCGCAACGCGGTCGAACAGGGCCTCGCACGGATCCGTGAAAGCGGGATGGCCTTGTCGCCTGTGCCCGGAGGCCCGGTCGTCGCAGCGATTGGCGCGGGTACGCGGCGGGCGCTCGAGACCGAAGGATTCGCGACGGTGATCGCTCCCGAAGGCCCTGCGGACAGCGAGGCGCTGCTGGCCGAGCCCGCGCTTGCGAATGTGTCCGGCAAGCGCATCGCGGTTTTCCGTGGCGAAGGCGGACGCGAAACACTCGCTGCGGGATTGCGCGCGCGTGGCGCGACCGTGGATTACGCTGAGTGCTACCGCCGGAGGGCGCCCGCCCTCGACCCCCAGCCCCTGGTCGCCCAGTGGTTGCGTGGCGAAGTCCACGCCGTGACGGTGTCCAGCGGCGAGGGGCTGGCCAACCTGGCGGCGCGGCTGGGTGAGGCTGCTCGCACGCTGTTGGTCGCGCTCCCGGTGTTCGTGCCGCATCCAAGGGTTGCGGAGCAGGCACGAGCGTTGGGCGTGGCAGATGTGGTCGTCTCCGGGGCGGCCGACGAGGACGTGCTGGCTGCGCTGGTTGCCTATTTTCGGCGCACAGGCTAAAACGGCGGTCTTGATGGAACCGGAAATGACTCCCCCCACCACCACGATGGCGCCCTCCGACGGCGAGGCGCTGGCCAAGCGCAGGCGGCGCATTGCCGCCATTGCAGCCGTCGTTGCCGTCGTGATCACCGGCGTATACGGCTGGTATGACGCGCGCAGTCGCATCGGCGCAACCCAGGAGGAGCTTGCACGCCGGCTGCGCGACATCGAAAGCGACAGCCGCGAGGCCAGGCTGCTCGGCAAGCAGGCGCAGGAGTCCATGCGCGAGGCGCAGGCAAAGATCGCCGTGCTGGAAGGCAAGCTTGCCGAATCACAGAGCCAGCAACTGGCGCTCGAGTCGCTTTACCAGGAGCTTTCGCGCAACCGCGATGAATGGGCGCTGGCGGAGATCGAGCAGGTGCTCACGATTGCGGCGCAGCAGCTGCAGCTCTCGAGCAACGTGCGGGCGGCGCTGCTTGCGCTGCAGCTGGCCGAGTCGCGCCTCGCGCGCAGCGACCGGCCGCAGTTCATTCCGGTGAGGAAGGCCGTGGCACGCGACATCGAGAGGTTGCGCGCACTGCCGACGGTGGACGTGACAGGGTTGTCGCTCTAGCTCGATACGCTGGTCGCTGCCGTCGACGGCCTGCCGCTCGCTTTCGACGAGCGCACCCCGGAGCCGAAGGGCGCCAGGCCGGCGAAGGCGGAGCCGGACGGGTTCTTCTACCGGTTCGGGGCGGAGATGTGGGGGGAGCTGAAGAGCCTCGTGCGCATTCGCGCGATGGATGCACCCGAGCCGCCGCTCCTTGCGCCTTCGCAGGCGTACTTCCTGCGCGAGAACCTGAAGCTTCGCCTGCTGAATGCGCGGCTGGCGCTGGCCATGCGCGACGAAGTGGGCTTTCGCGAAGACCTGCGTGTTTCGCAGGCTTGGGTGAACCGTTATTTCGATGCGCGCTCCAAGCCGGCCGGCGCGTTCGCCGCGCAACTGAAGCAGCTGGGCGGGACCACGTTTACGCTGGAGCTGCCGACGCTGTCCGAAAGCCTGGAAGCCGTTCGCAGCTTCAAGGCGCGCCGCGAGCGCGGCGGCGCCTGAGGCGCAGGGTGCGATGAGGGCGCTGTTCTGGCTGCTGGCAGTGTTCGCGGGCGCGGTGGCCCTCGCGATCATCGGGCGGGGCAACGAGGGGTATGCGCTCTTTGTGTATCCGCCGTGGCGCGTCGAACTGTCGCTGATCTTCTTTGCCATCGTCCTGGCCGCGTGCTTCACCGTGCTGTTTTTCTTCGTGCGGGTCATCCAGCACACGCTCAACCTGCCGCTGCACGTGCGCAACTATCGCAAGCGCCGCCGGGCAGAGAAGGCGCGCGATGCACTGCTCGGGTCCTTGCAGGCCTACCTCGAGGGGCGCTTCGCCCGCGCCGAGAGCGACGCGCGCCAGGCCTTCGAGTCGGGCGAGTCGCGCCCGCTTGCCGCATTGCTCGCGGCACGCGCGGCACACCAGATGCGCTCGCGCGACCGGCGCGATGCGTGGCTGGAGCGCGCCTCCGAAGGCGGGGACCCGTTGCATGTCGCCCGGCTGGTGACCCAGGCCGAACTCCTGCTGGAGGACCGCGACTACGCCGGCGCGCGGGCCGTGCTGCGCGACCTGCACGGCTCGGGTCCCAAGCACATTGCCACGCTGAGGCTCCTGCTGCGGGCGGAACTCGGTGCGCGCAACTGGGAGGAGGTGCTCAGGCTGACCGGCGTGCTTTCGAAGCGCGACGCACTCTCCCCGGTGCTGCAGGACGAGTACAAGACCCAGGCCCTGGGCGAACTGCTGGCCGCGCTCTCCGGGGACCCGGCCGGGCTCGAAGCACGGTGGCGGCGTGTCCCCGCGCGCGACCAGGTCCTGCCCCGCGTGGCATTGGCCGCTGCGCGGCATGCCGCTTCGGCAGGCCGGGCCGCCCTCTCCCGGGACATCCTGGAGAAGGCGCTGGCGCATGAATGGAGCCCGGGATTGGTCGACCTGTATGGAATCGCGCCGGCCGAGGAGGTTCGGGCGCGGATCGAGAAGGCCGAGCGCTGGCTGGCCGGGCATCCCGGCGACGCGCCGCTCCTGCTCGCGCTGGGCCGGTTATGCGTGACCGGCGAGTTGTGGGGAAAGGCGCAGAACTACCTCGAGGCGAGCCTGTCCTTCGAGCCTGGGCGCGACAAGCACCTCGCCCTGGCGCGGTTGTTTGAAAGGCTGGGCAAGGCGGGCGAGGCGAGCCGGCATTTCCGCATGGCTGCGCAAGCCGAGGGCTAGGCCCAGTCTTTGGGAACCAGGAAGTCCGTATAGAGACCGGCTTCCGGCGACCCCGCTTCCGGCGTCCAGTCGTACTGCCAGCGCACCACCGGGGGCATCGACATCAGGATCGACTCGGTGCGCCCGCCCGACTGCAGGCCGAACAGCGTGCCGCGGTCCCATACGAGGTTGAACTCGACATAGCGCCCGCGGCGGTAGGCTTGGAAGCTGCGTTCGCGCTCGGAATAGGCCATGTCTTTGCGTTTTTCGAGGATCGGCAGGTAGGCCGTAAGGAAGTGGTCGCCGACACTGCGCATCATCGCAAAGGAGGCATCGAACCCGCCTTCGGCGTAGTCGTCGAAGAAGATGCCGCCAACGCCGCGGGGTTCCTTCCTGTGCTTCAGGTAGAAGTACTCGTCGCACCACTTCTTGAAGCGCGGGTGCAACGGCTCGCCGAACGGCGTCAGCGCGGTCTTGCAGGTCGCGTGGAAATGCCGGGCGTCTTCCTCGAACCCGTAGTAGGGCGTGAGATCCATCCCGCCACCGAACCACCAGACCGGATCCTCGCCGGGCTTCAGCGCGACGAAGCAGCGCACGTTCATGTGCACGGTCGGGCAATAGGGATTGCGCGGATGCAGCACGAGCGAAACGCCCATGGCGTCAAAGCTGCGCCCGGCAAGTTCCGGCCGGCTGCCCGAGGCCGACGGGGGAAGCTTCGGCCCCTGCACGCGCGAGAACCCCACGCCTGCGCGCTCGAATACGCCGCCCTCCTCGATGATGCGGGTGAGTCCGCCCCCGCCCTCGGGGCGCGACCAGCGGTCGGCGCGGAAGGAGCCGCCGTCGATGGCTTCGAGCCTGGAGACGATGCGCGCCTGCAGGCCGGTGAGGTAGGCGCTGACGGCCTCGGTATCCACCGGCCTACTTCCTGATGGCGCGATGGCCGATGTCGCGGCGGAACTGCATGCCGGAAAAGTGGATGGGCTCCAGTGCCTCGTAGGCGCGCTTCTGCGCCATCTTCACGCTGTCGCCAAGAGCGGTGACGCAGAGCACACGCCCGCCGTTGGTCGTGACGGCCTTGTCCTCGAGTCGCGTGCCTGCGTGGAACACGTGCGTTTCGGCGGTGGGTTTCGGCAGGCCCTCGATGGCGTCGCCCTTTTTCGGGTCTTCCGGATACCCGCCGGCGGCCATCACGATGCCCAGCGCGCAGCGCCGGTCCCATTCGGCCTCGGCCTTGTCGAGCGTGCCCGCTATCGCATGCTCCACGAGCTCGAGCAGGTCGGACTTCAGGCGCAGGACGATGGGTTGCGTTTCCGGATCGCCCATGCGGCAATTGAATTCGAGGGTCTTCGCGTTGCCGGCCTTGTCGATCATCAGGCCGGCGTAGAGGAACCCGGTGTACGGCAGGCCGTCCTTGGCCATTCCGGCCATCGTCGGCAGGATGATCTCGCGCATCACGCGCGCATGGACCTTCGGCGTGACGACCGGCGCAGGCGAATACGCGCCCATGCCGCCGGTGTTGGGGCCTTGGTCGCCGTCCTTCAGCCGCTTGTGGTCCTGGCTGGTGGCGAGCGCCAGCACATGCGCCCCGTCGCACATCACGATGAAGCTCGCCTCCTCGCCTTCGAGGCATTCCTCGATGACGACGCGAGCGCCCGCTTCGCCGAAGGCCTTGCCGCCGAGCATCATGTCGACCGCGGCCTTGGCTTCCTCCACCGAGGTTGCGACGACCACGCCCTTGCCGGCAGCGAGGCCGTCGGCCTTGACCACGATCGGGGCGCCCTGCGCCTCGATGTACTGCTTTGCCAGCACGGGGTCGGTGAACGTGGCGTAGCGCGCCGTGGGGATCGAATGGCGCACCATGAACTGCTTGGCGAAGTCCTTCGAGGCCTCCAGCTGCGCGGCGGCCTGCGTGGGGCCGAAGATCTTCAGGCCCCGCGAGCGGAATTCGTCGACGATGCCGGCAGCCAGAGGCGCTTCCGGGCCGACGACCGTCAGGTAGACGCCTTCGCGCTCGGCGAAGGCTGCGAGCGAGCGGATGTCGGTGAGCGGGACATTCTCGAGGCCCGGTTCCGTGGCGGTGCCGCCGTTGCCGGGGGCGACATAGACCTTCTGCACCCGCGGGCTGTGGGTCAGCTTCCATGCGAGCGCGTGTTCCCGCCCGCCCGAGCCTACGACGAGAATTTTCATGTCAGTGCCGGAAGTGCCGGGTGCCGGTGAGGACCATGGCGATGCCGCGTTCGTCCGCCGCGCCGATGACCTCGTCGTCGCGCACGCTGCCGCCGGGCTGGATGACCGCGACCGCCCCCGCATCGATGACCACGTCGAGGCCGTCCCTGAACGGGAAGAATGCGTCGGAGGCCGCGCAGCTGCCGGCAAGCACCAGTTTGGCGTTCTTGGCCTTGATCGACGCGATGCGCGCGCTGTCCACGCGGCTCATCTGGCCGGCGCCGACGCCGAGCGTCATCGAGTCCTTGCAGAACACGATCGCATTGGACTTCACGAACTTGGCCACGCGCCAGGCGAACATCAGGTCGCGCATCTGCGCCTCGGTCGGCGCCTTCTTCGTCACCACCTTGAGTTCAGAGGGAACCACGTTTTTCGAGTCGGGACTTTGCACCAGCAGCCCGCCGCCGATGCGCTTGAAATCGTAATTCATCGACGCGTGCGCGATCGGGACCTCGAGCACGCGCAGGTTGGCCTTGGCCGAGAAGGCCTGTTTCGCCTCCGGTTCCACGCGCGGCGCAATGATCACCTCGGCGAACTGCTTGCCGACTTCCTCCGCGGTGGCACGGTCGATGGCGCGGTTGAAGGCGATGATGCCGCCGAACGCCGAGGTCGGGTCGGTCGAGAACGCCTTGCTGTACGCCGCCAGCAGCGTCTCCCCGATTGCAACGCCGCAGGGATTCGCGTGCTTGATGATCACGCAGGCCGGTTCGGAAAAGCTCTTTACGCATTCCCACGCGGCATCCGCGTCGGCGATGTTGTTGTAGGAGAGTGCCTTGCCCTGCAGCTGGCGGTAGCGCGCGAGTCCGCCTTCGAGCGGCTTGTTGTCGCGGTAGAACGCCGCGGACTGGTGCGGGTTTTCGCCGTAGCGCAGGTCCTGCAACTTCGAAAACTGCAGGTTGAGGACATCCGGGTAGGGTTTGCGTGTGTCCTGCTCGTCGAGCGAGAACAGGTAGTTGGCAATTGCGCCGTCATAGGCGGCGGTATGCGCGAACACCTTTTTCGCAAGGGCGAAGCGGGTCGCTGCGGCGACCGTGCCCGTGGCGCGCAGTTCCTCGAGCACCTGCCCGTAATCCGCCGGGTCGACGACCACTGCGACGCTGCCGTAGTTCTTGGCGGCCGCGCGGATCATCGCGGGACCGCCGATGTCGATGTTCTCCACCGCATCTTCGAGGCGGCAGTCCGGGTCGGCCACCGTGGCCTGGAACGGGTACAGGTTCACGACGACCAGGTCGATCGGGTCGATGCCGGCCCCGCGGATCGCGGACATGTGCTCGCGCGATTCGCGGCGGGCGAGGATGCCGCCGTGGATCTTCGGGTGCAGCGTCTTCACCCGGCCGTCAAGCATTTCGGGAAAGCCCGTATGGGCGGAAACCTCGGTGACGGGAATGCCCGCTTTCTCGAGCAGCTTGGCGGTGCCGCCTGTCGAGAGGATCCCGATGCCCATTGCGGCAAGCGCCTGGGCAAACTCGACGATGCCGGTCTTGTCGGAAACGCTGATCAGTGCCTGGCGGAATGTATTCATAGGGGTGGCGCGGTCGGTTGCGGGCCCGGTTCAGCCCTTGATGCGCAGCACCTGCATCTTCTTGCGCAGCGTATTGCGGTCGATGCCGAGCATGATCGCGGCCCGGGTCAGGTTGCCTTCGGCCTGGCCGAGGACGAGCTCGATCATCGGCTTTTCCACGTTCTTCAGCACCATGTCGTAAATGGAAGTCGGCTTCTCGCCGTCCATGTCCTTGAAGTAGCGCTCAAGCGAGCGCTTCACTGCATCCTGGAGTTCGTTGTTGCGGCTCATGCTGCGAGTTTCTCCCTGGAATCCATCGTCCCCGGGTCGCGACCCAGGTACTGCAGTCGCTCGCCTGTGTCGGCGAGTCGGTCGAAATAGGCGTCCACGGTCGCGAGTTGCTCGTCCGCGGACTCGATCCGGTTCATGTCCCGGCGGAAGGCTTCGCCACCGGGGAGTTCGTTGACATACCAGCCGATATGCTTTCGCGCCACGCGCACCCCGTGCTCGGGCCCGTAGAAACCGTACAGTCCCTGCAGGTGCTCCGCGAGCACCGCGCTGATCTCGCTGATGCGCGGCGCCGCCATGTGCGTGCCGGTGGCAAGGAAGTGTTCGATCTCGCGGAAAATCCACGGCCGCCCCTGCGCGGCACGGCCGATCATCACCCCGTCGGCGCCCGTGCGGCGCAATACCCTGTGAGCATCCTCGGGGGAGAGAATGTCACCATTGGCAATGACCGGGATGCCGACGCTGGCCTTCACTTCGGCAATCGTTGCGTACTCGACCGGCCCGGAGAACTTGCAGGCCCGGGTGCGACCATGCACCGCCAGCAACCGGATGCCTGCCGCTTCAGCGATGCGCGCGACGCGTACTGCGTTTTTTGCCCCGGGGTGCGGGCCGGTGCGGATCTTCAGCGTGACCGGGACATCCACCGCCCGGACCACTGCATCGAGGATTGCGGTGACGAGGGGTTCGTTGCTGAGCAATGCCGACCCGGCGGCGACGTTGCAGACCTTCTTCGCGGGGCAGCCCATGTTGATGTCGATGATCTGCGCGCCGAGGCCGACGTTGTAGCGCGCGGCTTCCGCCATCGCCAGCGGGTCGGACCCCGCGATCTGCACGGAGATCGGATCGACTTCCCCGGCATGGTCGGTGCGCAGGCGCGATTTGCGTGTTTCGCGCAGTTCCGGCTTCGACGACACCATTTCAGAAACGGCAAGGCCGGCGCCGAAGCGCTTGCACAGTTGGCGGAAAGGCCTGTCCGTGACACCGGCCATTGGCGCGACGAACAAGGTATTGCGCAATAGGTATGCGCCAAGCTGCATCGGTGGGGTCGGAGAGCGGATTGCGAAGGGAAGCGCATTCTATACGCTCCCGCGCCAAAAAAAATCGCGCCGCGGACATTTGTATCGTTGCAGCAACATCGCAACGCACCAAAGAAGTGAGCCCCCCGGATTGCCTGCACCCTACGGACTGGCGCACGCCCGGAAAGCGTGCTACCAGGCCGCTGCGCCGTAGACCATGCGGCGGGCAAACGCCTTGCGCGCGGGCGGAAACATATCGAGTGCCGTGAGGGCCGCGCCACGGAACGCAGCCGCGAGCGGGTCGCGACGCACATAGAGTGTTGCGAGAAGGTCAGTGGCGCGGATGGTCGCCTGGGCATCTGCGCGTCGAGTGCGATGGTAACGCGCGGCGAAGTCCGCCGATCCGAGCGTGCTCGCGGGGACTTCGCGCAGCAACTGAGCGAGGCCCCACGCGTCGCGTAGCCCCAGGTTCAGTCCCTGCCCGGCCACGGGGTGCAATGTTTGTGCGGCGTTGCCGATGCGCAATTCCCCAGCCTGGGCGACGGCAGGGCTGTAGCGCAGCGCGAGGGGGAACGATGCACGCGGGCCGGAAAGCCGCAGTCGTCCTGCCCGCAGCCCGAACGCCAGCTGGAGATCCGCGACGAATCGCGCGTCGTTGGCATCCATGCTTGCCGCAGCCCGTCCGGCCGTCCGGCTCCATACGACGCCGTAACCCTTTCCGAGGGGCAGCAGCGCCAGCGGTCCTTCGCCTGTGAAGCGTTCCCACGCAGTATGCGACACCGGTCGATCGCTCTCGACACAGGTCACGATCGCCGTGTGGTGATAGTCCTTCTCGACTGCGCCGGGGCCTGGGCTGCCTTCGGCATGCACCGTCAGGCGTGCTTCGGGCGCGACCTCCGTGGACACGAGGGCTTCGGCGTCAGCGCAGGCGGCAAGGTGCCTGGCGATTTCGGCGTATCCGGCCACATAGCCCAGTGCCGGCAGGCCGAGATCGTCGCGCGAAATCCGGGTGCGGCCGAACGCGCCCGACTGGGAGACGTGGATCTGCTCGATCGCTGTGGTTGCCAGGCCTTCCCACGCGCCGATGCGCTCGAGCATCAACCGGCTCGCATGCGAAAGCGCAATAGGGCGTACTGCCTGCGAAGCGCCGTCGCGAGTGCGCCCGACGAGCGCGATCCGCAGGCCCGAGCCACGCAACGCCAGGGCGAGCGCGCATCCCGCGGGGCCCGCGCCGAGGATCGCCACATCGAACTCGGGTTCACGCATCGCGCATCAGCGCTTCGATATCGGCAATCGACTTCGGCGTTTCGTGGGTGAGGATTTCGCAGCCGCCGGCGGTCACCAGAACGTCGTCCTCGATCCGGATGCCGATGTTGGCAAAATGCTCCGGCACGCCTTCGCCGGGGCGCACGTAGAGGCCCGGCTCCACCGTAAGGGTCATCCCCGGCACCAGGGGGCGCCATGCACCGGCCACCTTGTAGTCGCCCGCATCGTGGACATCGAGGCCGAGCCAGTGGCCCGTGCGGTGCATGTAGTAGCGGCGGTAGGTTTCCTTTTCGAGCACTTCGTCCAGGGTGCCGGCCAGGAGCTTGAGGTCGAGCATTCCCTGCGCGAGTACGCGGACGGCTGCGTCGTGCGGCTCGTTCCATCCCTTGCCGGCCCGGGTTTCGGCGATGGCGGCCGATTGTGCGGACAGCACCAGCTCGTACAGCGTGCGCTGGGGCCCGGAAAAGCGGCCGTTCACCGGGAACGTGCGCGTAATGTCGGATGCGTATCCGTCGAGTTCGCAGCCCGCGTCGATCAGCAGCAGGTCCCCGTCGGACATGCGCGCGTCGTTGCCCACGTAATGGAGCACGCAGGCATTCGCCCCGGACGCGACGATCGACGTATAGGCCGGGAATTGCGACCCGCCGCTGCGGAAGGCGTACAGCAACTCGGCTTCGATTTCGTATTCGAACCGGCCGGGCTTGGTTGCTTGCATGGCACGGCGGTGCGCGACTGCGGAAATGCCCGCGGCGCGACGCATCGTCGCAAGCTCGGCGGCATCCTTCACGAGCCGCATTTCGTCGAGCGGCATGCGCAGGTCACCGATGCTTGCCGGCGCGGCGATGCCGAGGCGCACTTTTTCACGCACTGCATTCATCCAGCCCATCACGCGCGCATCCCAGGCCGCATCCGCGCCCGGCGCGTAGTGGAGCATCGGCTGGTTGGCGAGCAGTTCCGGCATCTTCTCGTCCAGCAGCGAGACGGGGTAGGCCTCGTCAAACCCGAACCGGGCACGCGCGCCTTCGGGGCCATGGCGGAAGCCGTCCCAGATTTCGCGCTCTTCGCTTTTCTCGCGGCAAAACAGGATCGAGCGGGGAGCGTCGCCGCCCACGAGCACGAGCACCGACTCGGGTTCGGTGAAGCCGGTCAGGTAATGGAAGTAGCTGTCGAAGCGGAACGGGTAGTGGGCATCGCGGTTGCGGATTTTCTCGGGGGCGGTCGGGACGACCGCAATCCCCTCGCGCATCACGCGGGCGAGCCGTTGCCGGCGATCGGCGAATACACCAGTTGTTGCCACTGAATCGTTCATGGACTTTCCGTTCGAGTGAATGCGCGGTTGAGTTCGGCCAGCCGTTCGGGGGTGCCTACATCGCTCCACAGGCCGGCATGCACTTCGCCGCCCAGCCTGCCTTCGGCCGCGGCCTTGCGGAGCAACGGCGCCAGCGGGGCCTTCGAGCCCGGCGCGACGCCGTCGACGATCGAAGGGCGCAGCACAGCAAGGCCGGAGTAAGTGTATCGCGGGGCATCGTCGTTGCCGACCTTCCCTGCGTTCAGCGAAAAGTCGCCTTGCGGCCGGAAGTCCGGGTTGGGCACCAGCACGATGCGCCCGAGGAGCGGGCCGAGGTCGCACCCAGCGAGCGCGGCCAGGGGGTGGTCGCAATGCACGTCTGCGTTCACGAGCAGGAACGGGTCTTCGCCCAGCAGCACGCGGGCTGTCGCAATCCCGCCGGCGGTTTCCAGCGGCGGGTCTTCGCGCGACCACGCAATCGACAGTCCCCAGCGCCGGCCGTCGCCCAGCGCGTCCATGATCCGCCCGGCGAGGTGGGAGACATTGATCACCACGTCCCGGATCCCGGCGGCCGCGATCCGCTCGAGGTGCCATTCGATCAGAGGCTTGCCGCGCACTTCGATGAGCGGTTTGGGCAGCGTGTCGGTCAGCGGGCGCATGCGCTCGCCGCGTCCGGCCGCCAGGATCATTGCCTTCATCAGAAGGTGTAGCCCGTAGTCGGGGTGCGCTCGTGCAAGCGGTCAAGGAGTTCGGCCAGCGGCCCCAGTTCGCGATAGCGCGCGCAGGCGCGCTGCAGGTAGTCCAGCACGAGCGGGATGTCGGCAAGGTAGCGTTCCTTGCCATCGCGGTGGGCGAGGCGGGCGAAGATGCCCGCCACCTTGAGGTGGCGCTGCACGCCCATCCACTCGAAGTCCCGGTAGAAGTCGGCGAAGTCCGCATGCACCGGCAGGCCGGCCTTGCGCGCACGCTCCCAGTAGCGCACGCACCAGTCGATCACCCGCGCCTCGTCCCAGCGGACATAGGCATCCTTCAGGAGCGAGGCCAGGTCATAGGTGATCGGCCCGTACACCGCATCCTGGAAATCGATGACGCCCGGCATCGGGTCGCACACCATCAGGTTGCGCGAATGGTAGTCGCGGTGCACGTACACCATCGGCTGGGCCAGGTTGTTCGCCACGATGCGGTCAAAGGCGGTTGCGAGGACGAGCGCGTCCTTTTCCGGGAGCGCGACGGCGAGGTGCCGGGACAGATACCACTCCGGGAACAGGCCGAGTTCACGGCGCAGCAGCGCCTCGTCGTAAGGCGGCAGGTCGCCCGGGCGGCTCGCGGCCTGGATCGTGACCAGGGCCTCGATCGCCGACCCGTACAGCTCGGACGCGGCACTGCCTGCGCTTGCGTTCAACCGCTCGAGGAAGGTGGTGCCGCCCAGGTCTTCGAGGAGCAGGAAGCCCTCTTCCAGGTTCTCGCCAAGCACTTGGGGAACGTGCGCGCCTGATGCGCCGAAAAGGCGCGCCACATGCAGGAACGGGCGGCAGTCCTCCTTGTCCGGCGGGGCGTCCATCGCGATCAGCGTGTCGCCGCCATCGGTCGGGGACACGCGGAAATATCGACGGAAACTGGCGTCGGCCGAAGCCGGCGCGAGCGTGAAAGCGCGTCCGGGCAGGCGCGTGGCGAGCCAGTCGTACAGTGCGATCAGGCGGGGGTCGGAAGTCATCCTGGAACCGGTGGGCGGGGAGGTGCAATCCAGCCTGGAAAAAGGGCTGCCGCGATTGCCTTATCCCGCGAATTGTGCGATTTTAGCAGCCCAAGATTTTCATCCCCGTTCAGCCCCCAAAATGCAGCTTCTCTCGGCGCGGCAGCTTCTTCCGACGCGCACGCCGGCGCTACTCGCTGCCTGTTTTGCCGCGTGGTGCGCCGCATTCCCGGGCACCTCGAACGCGCAGGGATTGCGGCCGCCACAGGCTGCGGTTCCGATACCCAAGGGGCCGACCTACATCGACGCCGGACGCATCGAAGGCGTAATGGATGTCGAGATCACGGCGACCGGAAAGGCGGAACTCCGCCAGGACGACACGGGCATTTTCGGTGAACGCATCAAGCTGAACCAGGAGTTCAACCGCATCGATGCCGACGGCGGCGTGCGCCTGGAGCAGGGCTCGGACAGGTTCTTCGGCACCCGCCTGCGGTTCGACTCCGCCAACCAGTCCGGCACGCTCGACGACCCGACCTTCATCATCCGTGGCGGCGACAAGCCCGGCCGTGGCAAGGCAGAGCGCATCGAATTCCGCGGCCGCGACCATTACTCGATCTGGAAGGGGGCCTTCACCACCTGCGAGCCGGGGCGGGACGACTGGTCGGTGGAAGGCGACGAGATCGAACTCGATTACGACACCCAGGTCGGCACGGTCCGGTCCGGCAGGCTGCGCTTCATGGACACCACCATCGCTGTCCTGCCGTGGATGGACTTCCCGCTGGAGAAGGGGCGCAAGAGCGGGTTCGTCACGCCCGGCTACACGCAATCCACGCGCAGCGGCCTCGAAGTGATGGCCCCGTTCTACTGGAACATCGCGCCGGAGAAGGATGCCACGATTACGCCGCGGTATCTCAGCAAGCGCGGCCTGCAAATGCAAGGCGAATACCGCTACATGGACCCGAAGTACTCCGGGCTGGCCAGCCTGGAGTACCTGCCCGACGACAAACGGGCGGGCCGCAACCGCTACGGGATGTCGCTGTACCACCAGGAAAGCTTTGCCCCGAACCTGTTCGGGCGACTGGACCTGAACCGCGTGTCCGACAGCCGGTATTTCGTCGACCTGTTTTCAAAGGTGAGGCAGACCTCGCAGGCCACGATCCAGCGCGAAGGGTTCCTGCAGTACAACGGTTCCAACTACTGGATGCAGGGGCGAGTGCAGCGTTTCCAGACCCTGCAGGATCCGCTGGCGCCCATAGTCAGTCCTTACCACCGGGTGCCGCAGGTCAACACGGGCGTATGGAAGAACGAGCTCGGCGGCATGGCCGATTTTGCGATGCAGGCCGAATATGTCCGGTTTACCCATTCCACGCTTGTGGAAGGCACCCGTATCTCGGTGAATCCGACGATTACGATGCCCTACCTCACGCCGGGCTTCTTCTTCAAGCCAAAATTTGGTCTGCGGTACGCGACTTACGGCCTCGACCGGACCGCGATCGGCCAGCCCGAGCACCAGTCGGTCGCTATTCCATGGATGACGATCGACAGCGGCCTCGTCTTCGACCGGCAGACGAACATCGCGGGACGCGACTTCACGAACACCCTCGAGCCGCGCGTGTTCTACACTCGCGCCGCCTACCGCAACCAGGACACTGTCCCGGTGTTCGACACTGGACTCGCGGACTTCAACTTCGCGAACCTGTTCAGCGAGAACCGGTTCGCGGGCGGCGACCGGTTCGGCGACGCCAACCAGCTGACGTTTGCAACCACCTCGCGGCTGCTGTTCCCGAGCGGGCAGGAATTCCTGCGCGGCACGATCGGGCAAAGGTTCTCGTTCCGGGACCAGCGCGTCGGGCTGCTGCCCGGCACGCTGCCGACCACGTCCGGAAGTTCCGACCTGCTCGCCTCCGTGGGCGCGCGCGTGGCGCGCGACTGGAACTTCGACACGACGGTGCAGTACAACCCGCGGGACCGACGCAACGACCGCTCCGGCATGAACCTCAGGTACGCGCCGGAATTCGCCAAATTCGTGAACCTGGGCTACCGCTACAACCGCGACGCGGCGAACCCGATCAACCAGGCCGACCTGTCGGGGCAATGGCCGGTGGCGGCGGGCTGGTTCGCGCTCGGACGCTACAACTACTCGTTCTTCGACGGTCGCCTGCTTGAGGGCGTGGCCGGCCTCGAGTACAACGCCGGGTGCTGGGTCCTGCGTTTCATGGCGCAACGCCTGCAGGTGGCCACGCAGCTCGCGTCGACATCCTATTTCGTGCAACTGGAGTTGAACGATCTCGCGCAGATCGGGTCCGACCCGTTCGACATGCTCAAGCGCGCGATCCCAGGCTATACCCCCACCAACATCCGGACCGACCAGCCGATGCCGGCCAGCCTGCAACGCCGGCTTCCTTTTGAGCAGGTGTACTGATTTGACGATGAACCGATTGCTTGGCGCCGCAGCCGCTGCGTGCGCGACACTGATCCTGGCCTCGCCGGCCTGTGCACAGCGCATCTCGCTGGTAGACCGCATCGTGGCGGTCGTGAACTCCGAAGTGGTCACCAACTCCGAACTCAACGAGCGGCTCGTGGTCGCCGAGCGCCAGATGAAGCGTGGCGGCACCCCGGTGCCCGAGCCCCGGGTGCTCGAGCGGCAGGTGCTCGAGCGGCTCGTCCTCGAAAAGGCGCAGCTGCAGATGGCGAAGGACACGGGCCTGCGCGTCGACGAGGTCCAGCTGGACCGCACCCTGTCGAGGATCGCCGAGAACAACAAGATGACGCTGGCCACGTTCCGCCAGACGCTCGAGAAGGACGGGGTCCAGTTCGACCGCTTTCGCGACGAGATCCGCAACGAGATCATGCTGACCCGCCTGCGCGAGCGGGAGGTCGAGGACAAGATCCAGATCAGCGACAGCGAGATCGAGCTGTACATGGCGGAAAACGAAGGCCCGGGCGCGTCGCTCGGCGATGTCGAATACAACGTCGCCCACGTGCTGGTGCGCCTGCCCGACCAGGCGTCGCCCGACCGCATCCAGGCTGCGCGCGCGCGCGCCGAGAAGGTCGTGACCGAGTCCAAGGGCGGGGCCGATTTCGCCAAGCTCGCGGCGAGCTACTCCGATGCAGCCGATGCGCTGGCCGGCGGGCAGATGGGCTGGCGGTCCCACGACCGGTTGCCGGAACTGTTTTCCTCGGCGCTGAAGGACCTGCCGCCGGGCGGCGTTTCCGGCGTGCTGCGCAGCCCGGCCGGCTTCCACGTGCTGAAGATGATCGAGCGGCGGGGCGGCACGGCCGCCGCGTCTGGCGCGCCCGTGAGGCAGACGCTTGCGCGGCACATCCTGATCAAGACCAGCGAAGTCGTTGCTGAGAGTGACGCGAAGCGCAGGCTCTCGGACATCCGCGATCGCATCGCAAACGGGACGGATTTTGCCGAGCTCGCCAAGCTGAACTCGGCGGACGGCTCGGCCACCAAGGGCGGCGACCTCGGCTGGGTCTATCCGGGCGATACGGTCCCTGAGTTCGAGCGCGCCATGGATGAACTCAAACCCGGCGAGATCAGCCAGCCGGTGAAGTCGCCGTTCGGCTACCACCTGATCCAGGTGCTCGAGCGGCGCGTGGCCGATGTCAGCGTGGAGCGCCGCCGGCTCCAGGCGCGCCAGGCCCTGCGCGAGCGGCGTGTCGACGAGGCGTTCCAGGACTGGCTGCGCCAGTTGCGCGACCGCACCTACGTCGAGATCCGGCTCGAGGACAAGTAGGCCATGGGCTCCCGTCTCCCGGTGATCGCCCTCACCACGGGCGAGCCGGCAGGGATCGGCCCGGACCTGGCGCTTGCGCTTGTGCGCGAGGCGCTTCCCGCCCGCATCGTATTGATCGGTGACCAGGGCATGCTGGCCGAACGCTGCCGCGTGCTCGGCCTGGCCGCCGTGCTGCGTCCCTACTCCGCGGGCGGAATACCCTTTTCCGGCGCCCTTGAGGTCGAGCATATTTCGCTCGCCGCTCCGGTCCGCCCTGGCCACCTCGATCCCGTCAACGGGCGCTATGTGCTTGCCGTGCTGGATCGCGCGGTCGACGGCTGCCTGTCCGGCGAATTCGATGCGATGGTCACGGCGCCGGTGCACAAGGGCGTGATCAACGATGCGGGCGTTGCCTTCACCGGGCATACCGAGTACCTGGCGCAGCGAACAGACACCGGGCATGTGGTCATGATGCTGGTGGGCGGGGGCTTGCGTGTCGCGCTGGCCACCACGCACCTTGCGCTGGCGGACGTGCCGAGGGCGATCACCCCGGCCAGCCTGACCGAGACGCTGCGGGTGGTCCACGCGAGCCTGCGTGACCGGTTCGGGATCGCCAATCCACGGATCCTGGTCTCGGGACTGAACCCGCACAGCGGCGAATCGGGGCACCTGGGCCGCGAGGAAATCGACGTGATCGAACCGGTGATCCGCGCGCTCGTTGCCGAAGGCATGGCGCTCGAGGGGCCGGTGCCGGCCGACACCCTGTTCGTGCCGGAGCGCCTCAAGCGCGGCGATTGCGCGCTGGCGATGTTCCATGACCAGGGCCTGCCCGTCCTCAAATACGCGAGCTTCGGCCGCGGCGTGAACGTCACGCTCGGCCTGCCGATCGTTCGTACCTCGGTGGACCATGGCACGGCGCTGGACCTCGCGGGCACCGGGCGCGCCGACACCGGCAGCCTCATCGAAGCCCTGCGCCTCGCGCTGGAACTGGCCCGCTCGGGCCGTCCGGCGGGCTGACGATGGCGCACATCCCGCGCAAGCGCTTCGGGCAGCATTTCCTGCACGACCCTTGGGTGTTGTCGCGGATCGTGGATGCGATCGCGCCGCAGGCCGGCGACGCGCTGGTCGAAATCGGACCGGGCGAAGGCGCGCTGACGCGGCCGCTGCTCGCGCGCATCCCGTCGCTGACCGCGGTCGAGATCGACCGGGACCTGGCCGCCGCGCTGGTCGCGGAGTTCCCGCCGGAGCGACTGCGGGTGATCGTCGCCGACGCGCTCGACTACGACTTCTCGGCCCTGCCCACGGGGCTGCGCGTGGTCGGCAACCTGCCTTACAACGTTTCCACGCCGTTGCTCTTCCACCTTGCGGCGTTCGCCGATCGGGTTCGCGACATGCACTTCATGCTGCAACTGGAGGTGGTCGACCGGATGGCCGCGAGCCATTCAACGCCGGCGTACGGCCGGCTGTCCGTGATGCTGCAGCGGCGGTTCCGGATCCAGCGCCTGTTCAAGGTCGCGCCGGGCGCCTTCCGTCCGCCGCCCAAGGTCGAGTCCGCCGTGGTCCGCCTCACGCCGCTGCCGGCGGCCGAAGTGGTGCCCTTGGACGAGAGGCTGTTCGGCACCGTGGTGACCCGGGCGTTCGGCGCGCGCAGGAAGACGCTGCGCAACGCGCTGTCTTCGCTGATCGACGCGGAAGGGCTGAGCGCACTGGGCATCGACCCGGGCTTGCGGCCGGAGAACGTGTCCCCGGCGGATTATATAAGAATCGCTATCGATATTGCCCGGAGAGTGGCTCCTGGAGCCGAGATCGAGAAGTAATTCCAGGGAATTAAGCGGGTTTCCTCTCGATGAACTCGATCTTGTAGCCGTCGGGATCCTCGACAAACGCGATCACCGTAGTGCCGAACTTGACCGGCCCCGCCTCGCGGGTGACCTTGCCGCCGCCCGTCCGCGCCTGCTCGCAGGCCTGCGCCGCGTCCGGCACTTCCACGGCGAGGTGGCCGAAAGCGCTGCCGGGGTCGTACTTCTCCACGCCGTAGTTGTAGGTCAGTTCGAGGACCGTATTGGCCGACTCTTCGCCATAGCCGACGAACGCCAGCGTGTACTTGCCGTCGGGAATGTCCTTCTGGCGCAGCACGCGCATGCCCAGCACCGAGGTATAGAAGGCAATCGAACGCTCGAGGTTGCCGACGCGCAGCATGGTGTGCAGGAATCGCATGGTGTCTCCTTAGAAGATGGGCAGGCCGGCGGCGGCGAGGTCGAGGCTGCGCCGCGCGGCACGGAAATCAGGATACAGCCTCTCGACCACCGTCCAGAATCGCGGCGAGTGGTTCAACTCGACGAGATGCGCCACTTCATGGGCGACCACGTAGTCGGCGAGGTCCGGCGCCACGTGCACGAGGCGCCACGAGAGCCGGATCCGGCCGTCCTGCGTGCAGACACCCCACTGCGTCCGCGCATTCGACATCGCCACCTTCGGCTGCGGGCGCCCGATCAGGCTTGCGTAATGCATCACGCGCGGCGTCAGGGTCTCGAGCGCGTGCGACTTCAGCCATCGCGCCAGCTCGAGCTTGACCCGGGCGCGCTCGTCGGGTCGGCGCAACTGGACCAGCAACCGGTCGCCGTCCACCTGGATCCGCTTGGGCCCTTCGGAGAGCTCGAGCGTCAGTGTCCGGCCAAAAAGCGGGATCGGCTCGCCGTGCGCGCCGCCGACGCGCAGCGGCCGGCCGGCCTTGGACCACTCGTCGAGCTTTTTCAGGATCCAGCGCGTCTTCTCGAGCAGGAATCGCTCGATCTCGGCCCACGGCGCAAAGTAGGGGGCGGCGACGGCGAGGCCGTCGGCGTCGATCGAGATGCCGATGGTGCGGCGGCGCGAGCGCGCGAAACGGAACTCCACCACCCGCGTGCCGAGTTGCACGAGCCGCCGGGCAGCGGTGCGCGGCTCCTGTGCTGCGTCGGCGCCGAAAAGCGTCAGCTGCTGCGGGCCGGGCATAGTTCTGATTGTTGTTGCTCGATCCAGCGTTCGGTCTCTGCGATCACTTCGGCGGGGTCGCGCCCGGCGGTCGGGATGGCCGGGCCGATGCGCATGGTGATGGTGCCGGGATGCTTCATGAAGGAGTTCTTCGGCCAATAGAGACCGGCATTGTGCGCCACCGGCACGACGGGCGCGCCGGTCTGCACTGCCAGCCATGCGCCGCCGGACTGGTACTTGCGCTGGGTGCCCGGGGTCACGCGGGTGCCTTCCGGGAAGATCACGACCCAGAACCCCTGCGCGATCCGCTCCTTGCCCAGGCGCGCGAGCTGGCGCAGGGCGGTGCGGCCCTTGGCGCGATCGATCGCGATGGGGCTCATCATCGCGAGGCCCCAGCCGAAGAACGGGATCCACAGGAGTTCGCGCTTCAGCACATGCACCTGCGGCGGGAAGACCGTCTGGAACGCCAGCGTTTCCCACGCGGACTGATGCTTGGAGAGGATCACGCACGGCTCGGCAGGCAGGTTCTCGCGACCTTCGACCCTGTAGTCGAGCCCGCAGGCGTGCCGCGCGATGAACAACATGATCTTGGACCACCAGGAAATCACGCGAAAGCGCCCCATGCGCGACAACGGGAAGCTCAGCACCGACAGCACCGCAAAGGGTGGGGTGACCAGGAGCAGCGCGGCGGCGAAGAGCACCGAGCGCAGGGCTGTCATGCGGGGCGCGGCTCCGCGCGTTGCTCGACCAGGTGGCTGGCAAACGCCGCGAGATCGGCAAAGATCTCGGTGCCCTCGGGCAGTCCACCTGCTTCGCGCGTCATGCGGCCCTTGCCGGTCAGCACCAGCACGGGCCTCGCACCCGCGGCTACGGCAGCCTGCAGGTCCTTGAGGGAATCACCGACGAAGGGCACCCCCGCGAGGGGCACGTTCAGGCGCCGCTCGATCTCGTGCAGCATGCCGGGCATGGGCTTGCGGCAGGCGCAGTGCGCATCGGCTGCATGCGGGCAGAAAAAGATCGCCTCGATCCGCCCGCCCGCCTGGATCACGGTCCGGTGCATGACATCGTGGATCGCGTTGAGGGTGCTCATGTCGAACAGCCCCCGCGCAACGCCCGACTGGTTGGTGGCCACCAGGATGCGCCAGCCCGCCTGCGTGAGCCGGGCGATGGCCTCGATGCTGCCCTTGACGGGCTTCCACTCGGCCGGCGACTTGATGTACTGGTCGCTGTCGTGGTTGATGACCCCGTCGCGGTCGAGCATGAGGATCTTCATGCGGCGAGCTTGGAGATGTCGGCGACGCGGTTCATCAGGCCGTCCAGCTGGCCGAGCAGCGCGAGGCGGTTGGCGCGCAGGGCCGCGTCCTCGGCGTTGACCATCACGTCGTCGAAGAAGCGGTCGACTTCGGTGCGCATGCCGGCGAGCAGGTGCAGCGCGCCGCTGTAGTCGAGCGCGTCGATGCTCGACTGGATCTTCGGGGCCAGTGCACCGACCGAGGCGAAGAGGGCCTTTTCCGCGGGCTCCTGCAGGAGGGCTGCACTGGCGGGCGCGGATTGCGCGTCGCTCTTCTTGAGGATGTTGCGGATCCGCTTGTTGGCGGCGGAGAGGCTGGCCGCTTCCGGCAGCTTGCGAAAGCCCTGGACCGCATCGAGCCGGGCGGGGACGAGGTCCATCCGCGTCGGCGACTGGCTGGCCACGGCTTCGATCTCGTCCGGGGCGTAGCCGTGATCCTTCAGCTGGTTGCGCAGCCGGTCCAGCATGAAGGCATAGACGTCCGCAGCCGTGGCGGCTGGAAGCTTCGCGTCCTGGAATCCTGCCGCTGCGTCCTGCAAGAGGGCGTCCAGCGCGAGCGGCAGCTTTGCTTCGAGCAGGATGCGCAGCACACCCAGCGCGTGACGGCGGAGGGCGAAGGGATCCTTGTCGCCTGTCGGGGCGCCGCCGATGCCGAAGATCCCCACCAGCGTGTCGAGCTTGTCGGCCAGCGCGACCGCTGCGGCAACGGGGCCTTCCGGCAGCCGGTCGCCGGCAAACCTCGGGCGGTAGTGCGCCTCGATCGCGTCGGCGACCGCGGCCGGTTCATTGTCATGCAGGGCGTAGTAGCGGCCCATCGTGCCCTGCAGTTCGGGAAACTCTCCGACCATGCCGGTGATCAGGTCGGCCTTCGCCAGCCAGGCGGCGCGTTCGGCCAGCGCCGCATCGGCGCCCAGGGCGCGG
>Ga0214919_10001136_pt1 | contig 44595 bp, 24 predicted proteins | sample LL1503_MetaG_FD_177994 | JGI IMG/M metagenome (GOLD analysis project Ga0214919, IMG submission 177994) | Freshwater microbial communities from Lake Lanier, Atlanta, Georgia, United States - LL-1503 | ecosystem: Environmental > Aquatic > Freshwater > Lake | place: USA: Georgia | collected... | reverse complement strand
TTAGGCGGGTCCACTGCAACAACTCTACGCACCAATTCGTTTCGAGCTTGCGTAACAAGCAGAGCCAAGGACATCCCTTTTTAGTTTTTACAGGTTTTCGGTTTTTTAAGACTTTTCAGACGCTCTCTTAGCGACATATGAACGCACAAGAAAATGACGGGGCTTATTTTGGCACATTCCTGGCTTGCTCGGATCTCACTGGTCTTGTGCGCAAAACAACAAATGCCTACGAGCCTACGCCGCCAGAAGCTCACCGTCGCTCTGGCCCTCGCCATCATCGGATGCCAAAAGCTCGCAGTCGGAGTCATCGCACCCCTCTTCGGGGCCACTGGCTGCCTGGCTGCCGGCTTCCTCTTCGCAGAGCCCAAATTGTGCCACGTGCTCGATGAGCGCCCGCCGCTGGCGGGGGACGACGCGGATGCCGGGCGGATCATCAAGCTCCCGCGCCCGCAGGCTTTGGGCCCACAAGGCTCCACTTCGGGCGTCATCCAAGAAGTGCTTCTCGTCCGCCGTCAACGTGGCAAGCAGCGCCGCGGTTCCTAAGCATGCCCGGGCAGCGGGTGGACCAAACTTGTCCTTGACGCTTGTCAGCGAAATGGGAACGCTGCTCCGCCGAAAGATGGCCTCAAAGAAAGGGTGTCTGTAGTGTGGCGTCAGGATCGAGGACGGCGTGGGAATGAGAGGGCCCTGCTGCAGGGTTTTCAGCAAGGCTGCCAGCTCCCACGGCAACATGGACTTGCCTCGAGCCGGATCTCCATTGAGATAGAAGGAGAGGTGCTCGCAGCTCTTGTTGCGAGCTTGCACCATGCGATCGACCTCGACAAAACCGCTTTGCCGGTGCACAACGGCCGCAAAGTCGGGCAGCTGGCTGGCCTCCTTGACAGTATCGACAAGCGCCAGGGGCACACCTTGCCGTTGCAGATCGCAGTAGATGGCATAAAAACGCTGGCAGAACTCAGGATCGGTGCTCGACAGGATGGCACCATCCGTGAAGCCGCCGCGCTCGAGTTGAGTCTTGCGCGCCTGCTCGGCCTCTCGATACTGCTTATCGAGCATCGCGATGCAGGCGTCGCAAAGCGTCGTCAAGCTGCGGCGCTGATTGACCCCATCAAAAAGACTCGGGTGCCTGAACGCGGCATTGGCCAGCAGGCGAAAAGTGCTGGGAGCCTCGCACCGGGTGCCGTCGCCTTTTAGCTGTTGGCATGCGGTGGCCATGGCGCTGCCATAGGATTCGGCGCACAAGCGCCCTACCGGCGCAAGGCCCATGCATGTGTAATTGATGTCTGGAAACGGCAAAGCCTCGAAGTACTCCAGCTTGTAGCTGGTGCTGGCAATGTCCTCTTCGTCGGGAGGCAAGGACAATATAATGTCATCTAGCGCTTTGTCGAGATCCACGCGCCCATCTACTTCTTCGCAAACGGGCTCTGCTGGGCCGATGACTTCGGCCCACGTCAGACCTTCCTGGGCTGCGCAAAGCTCGTCCTCTTGCCTGTCAGACAATTCCGAGTCGCTGAGCGCCACGTCATAATCTGACTCACCATCAATATCTGACAACCTCTCCGGGTCATCAACGCCCTCTCCGCAGGTGGCATCTTTGCTCACTAGCGCTGGCGAGTCTGAAGGCAGCGCCTGCCTCTGCCTCACCCTCTGCAGCAGCTGTTCAAAATTGTCGGTGGGTAGTGCATCGCACCGCACGGGCGTATATGGGTCGGACATCACGAATTGCGTGCGTTTCAGCAGTATAAGCTCGTTAGAGGCAAGCTCCCAATACTCGCCATGCTCGTCGCGCTGGCTGAGCAGCGTGGCATACCGAGTTTTCACAGGCCCGGCGTTTTGAGACCGCGGGCGCCGGCAGCCCAGCTGCGAGCCCCGTCGTGTGTAGACGAGCCAGTTTCCGAGAGTGGCGCAGACTGTGGCGGTGCCTTCATCATCGCTGACTTGGAAGCCCGATGGCAGGCGCGTGATGCTGCGCGCGTGCCACGGCGGCTTTGCGAAGATGCTGCCAGCCTCGGCAAGCTTGCTGATGGGGTGGAGGCGGTCGCCCTGGAGCAAAGTCAGATTCTCTTGCGCTTGTGCTGGGCGCATGCGCCAGTCCCAATAGCTGCGCACATCGCGAGTCAGGCCCACGGCATGTGCGTGCTCGCTCAAACGGATCTCCACGGCGGGCGGCGCGGGCACCATGCCGCACTTGAGGCACCTCCAGTGTGTGGCCGAGAGCGCCTGCAGGCGCTCGCCACAAATCTCGCCAAGCGGCTTGAGGGAGTCGAGGGGGCGGCGGCAGATGGCATCGACGTGCTGCGCCAAGGTCAATATGCCGTGTTGCAGTCTCACAGAGTTGGTGTTTTCCACTGCGGTGCGGCGACAGCGAGCGACGAGCGAGACCCCCGCGAGCTGCGAAAAGGTGCCTTGCCGGGCCCCTAGCGATGCAGCCTCTGTGATGGCATGAGAGGTTTGCTGTGACAGCGCGGGGCTCACTTCATTGCCGAGCAGACCAACTTCACGATTGGCTCGCTTGAGGAGTTTGTGTGGGGCAACGACCGGCCCGGTCGTAAAGCTTTGGGCTCGTGGCTTGGCGCCGATGCCGGCATCCCGTTCTGTCACGAAGAGGTGCGCAGGCTCTAGAACATGAGGGGTGTGTCGATGACGGAGCTGTCCCTTGCATGAGCACAGCCGTTCTAGAACGTCCGAGAGCCGACTGTCGGGCCCCGGCGAGACTAGCGGGCCGCTGGGTGGGATCCAGGCTGCCGCAACGCCGACTTCGATGACCTGCCCCTCGCAGGACAGCAACCACACGCCTGGTCGCCAGCGGCCGGTCAGAGAGCAGTGCCCAGGCGGCCCGTCTCGCTGGGCTTCATCTGCTGCCCAGAGCCGCACCGCCGTTGTCGCCGGTGTCGTCAATGACGCGGTCAATGTCGTGTTGGATGCTGGTGTCGGCAGGGCGCCGGCACCTCGATACTCTCGGAATGCCCGGGCCTTACTCGAGTCGGTGGCGTGCAAAAGGACGTGCCGGCCATCCCGCAGCGCAACCCTGATGCAATCATTGGGCAGGTCGGTGGCTGTGGACTCGAGGAGCGCGGTCAGCGGCCCGATGTCGTGACCAAAGAGATGGGCCCGCGAGGCCACTTCGACCACCTTTTTGTAATGCTGCAGCAAGAAGCCACGCACTTCCGTCTGGTAGTCCAGATGTAGGCAATCGGCCGCCCCCGCTCGGATACGGTTGAGAGCTTTGTTGCAAGCGACGGTGAAGGACATCAGGGGCGTGTCGTCCAGCGGCACCAGGTCATTGCAACGAATGTTGGCGCCAAGCACCATGGAAAGTGCCGCGCCGCCCTGCTCAAAACTGCAGCCTATGGCTGTGGCGGATTTGGGGCCCAGTTGCGCCTCGATGGCCTTGATGACGTCCTCGACCGTCAGACGCAGCGGCGGTGGGTGGCAGAGGCTGCAAATGAACCGCCGCCAATCAAGGAGTCGCCGCTCCCGCTCTTCGACTTTTGCGGGGGTCCGCGGGTTCTGCGAAGGCCGCAGCGAGTAATTGGCCGAGACCTTGAGCGTTAGGAGGGGCATGGGCACGAGGTCGGCCTTGCACCTCGGCACCGTGAGCCGTGACTGCACGGCAGCAATCAAGCCCTCCACATCGAATGCAGGCGGCTCGGCGTCGTTGAGATAGTCGAATTTAGAAAACTTGACGTCTCCGTCCTCCGTCAGAACAATGGTGCCAAGATGCGCGAGATGATAGTGCTGCATCAGCTGTGAAATGCTGGCTTGGGGGAGCTCTTCTAGATCATTCGCATTGCCCCGCTCATGACGGTGCAGGATGTTGAGCGCGGCCTCCTGTTGACAGTGTGCAAACACGCTGGAGAAGGCCTTGAGATGGTCCATAAAGTTTGGCAACTCTAGAGTGTTGAAGCAATCATCTGCTTCCAAGGCGAGGCCTGGAAAGCCTGGTTGAGGTTGGCGCCGTAGGTGCAAGAGCGCCTGAGCGCACACAATCTTGCATTCCGCTTGCGAGGGGCGCCACGGGCAGCGCCGCACTGCCCGCTTGATGCAGTCGACGGCTGCTGCGTGCCGGTCCTGCGTCCCAAGGCCCTCGGCCGCCCACGAGAGGCGCAGACTCCGCCAGGGCCTGGGAGCGCCGCTTTCCTCGATGCGATGGCTTTGGCAGGAGCTGCACTGCAAGCGCCCCTGCTCTTCGACGATACTCGGAGCGTGCAAGTAAGGGCAAGCGCAAGCTCTACACGTTTGGCGAGGCACGTCTGAGAAGTCTCCGCAGCTGCCGCACACTTGTGCTCCTGCTTGCCGGCAGTCTAAACACGCCCAGCTGTGATAGCCTGCTCGCATGTGAAAAATATTGGCGAGCGAGGTCAAAAAGCGCAACCAGCTTCGCTCGAAGTTCCGAAGAGGTGTCCGAGCATCGGCGGAAATATACATGGGCATGCGGGTGAGTATTCCATCCGGGAAGTCTGCAAGGGCAGGAAGCGTTGCAAGCTTGAGAGCAGCAGGTGCGGCAAGCCTCGCGGCCTCCCGCGGGTTATGGGCGGGCTCGCAGTGTTCTTCGTTTGCCGAATCGCTCTCTTCCTCTAGCTCTTCGATGGCTGCCGGGCGCTGGCCGGTCTTCTGGAGATCGCGGGCCAGCACATCATTCTCGGGCAGAGCCATGATCAGGCCCTGCAGGTAAGCCAGGGCCGTAGGCATGTTGAGGTTGCGAGACCAACGGCGTCGCACGATGGTGACGTGCTCTAGTTGCGCTTCTGACCAACCGCGGTGCCTCAAGATGGCGAAGACATAATCATCTTCCTCTTGCGTCGTTGGCAGGGCCGGCACCGGCAGCCAACCGGTGGCACTCAGCGCCGGCGCGCCGGCCGGCGCTCGGATGCCGACTTCTTTGATGTCGGAGGGGCGGAGGAGGTGCTCGATCCAGACGTGACCGTGGCCGCAGTTGCCGAGCGCCTTTTCCAGGATGCAGCGGCCGAGGCGGGTGTATTGTCCCCCCTTCCAGTAGACATCATCCCCTCCACTGACGTCCGTCGTGGTAGTAGGAATCTTGCCCCCGGACATCAAAGTTTTGATGGCATAGCCCGCCCACAAGGACTGTTCCAAGTTAGGTTTGCCCGTGGCATCGTAGCGCAAATGCTCGTAGAGCATGTGGCGGGCCATCTGCTGCTCCTTGAACTCGGAGTCTGGCACATTAAACGTGCCGGTGTCGCCATCATAGTCGGCGCCGTGCATCTTGGCACAAAGTGGCGGGAGCCCGATGACGCTCGAAGCCGGCATGGACGTGTCGATGCGCACGGGCCCCGCCAGCTGATCGCTGGTGATGGGCGACCGCTGGAAGCCCAGAACATCGCCGTCACGCAGCCTGTCGTATATTTGGGGGACGCACTCGGCCAAGAGGCCTCGTGGCAGATGATAGGCGAAGACGGGATGGAGGCACGACTCGGCATGCAAATGAGCCCAGAGCCGGCGTGAATATGCCGCGCAGACCGACTTCTTGGTCTGCCCCGTCACCTGCTTGACGCACCAGCGGGCGATGGTTTCCACATGGCCGGCGGATCGGAGCTCATCCAAGAGCCACGTTTTGGCGTCCTCGTAGGAGAGGAGCGTGGCGGGCACCTCCTGTATGCGGCTGCGCAATCGCAAACGCCGCACGTCACTGGGTCTGTGCGGCGAGCTCACGAGCAGCTGGCAGAGCTCTTGGAGTCGTGGGGTGGCCCGCCAGATGTGTATAGCATTGGCCTGAGCCTCGCTAAGACAAAATGGCACCTGTCCGATGCCACGGCAACAGCCAGGGGGCGGATTGGTTAGCACGCCGGTGAGGTTATTGTTGAGCTTGGAAGGCATCCGAGCGAGTGGCCGCAGGCTGTCCATGGCCTTGCGGAGGCGCTTGGCCTGACGGACTCTGCTCTTATTCGGTTCATATTCCGTGCCTGCCTCCTCGCAGTCAGAGTCCTCACCAGCCGCCCGGCCTCGTTTTTGCTCCAAGGTCGTGCGCATGATGGCGAGCTCGCCGTCCTCCGGCACTTTACGCAAGGATGCTTGCTCCAGGAGAAGGCATTGAAAAAGGCCAGAGACCGTGGCATAGCGTTCTTGCGATGCCGCATTCCTACGACGATGCTCCCAAGCGTCCCGGCAGTCTTGATAGAACATGAAGAGCTTGTGCATGTCATCTTCTGGTGGCGGCTCCAGGTTGGAGAAAAACAGGCTGGGGCAGCCAAAGGTGTGATGGACGTTGGGGTACTTGTGACTAACATCCGGGAAGAGCTGCAAGAAGCTCAATGCATACTGCGGCAGGAGGAGAAAGCAGAGTCGGTTTCTGTCCTTGGGGTGGTCAAACTCTTGCACCTGCGGCACCATTGCTTGAACAACCAAAAAGAAATCATGCAACCACTCTAAATTGCAGCCGAGGTCACCTCGCCCTCCAGAGCGGCGACGAAGAGCCTGAAACGAGCGATGTCTTCATTGCGCTTGCGGCTGAAAGACCAAGTCACGCCTGTATCCTCGACTTTCTGATTCTTGCGGCAGGAGCAAGACGTCAGAGCGGTGACGTGCACGAGACACGCCTGCTTTAAGAGCATGCGGACGTTGCGGTGTGCCAGAGGAGTGCGCATATAAATGCACCCTATAAAACAGCTCAGTTGGTCTAGTTTTATGGGAACCTCGACGACATCCGCCTTGTCGCGATGACTCATGGCCGTCATGTAGGCCGACAAGCTCAAAGCACGCGAAGTTGTGAGCTGCGTCTCTGCCAGGCGGTGAAAGCTGATGCTCTGCACCACCGCCTGCATGATGCCAACTTGCCTCAACCTTGTAAAAAGATGGGCTCCTCGGGCAGCTCGTGCAACTATGTCCAGCAGGCCTCGGACAGTTCGGAATTTTGTGCGGGCACCGCTGACAAGTTTCCGATCCCGTGCCCGGAAGCCACGGACTTGCGCAGTCTGCAGGGGCAAGTGACCGCTACCCCACCCTTGAGCTGCACGGCGGACAAACACATTGGCTATTGGATTGGGCAAGTGTTGTTAAATATCATTCCTTTTTTTGGGCCTGGAATTGCCCAATTCTGGAGCGAACCTTCACAGAACGCAGATTCTCTGAAAAATGCTCAAATGGTCTTGCAAGAGGCTCAGTGCAAAGCTAAGAGTGTGTTGGGTGCAGCGCAAGTGGGCCTAACAGTGGACGTGTGCGAACTGGCCGTCTCCTTATTTGGTACTACGGATGGCTGTGGGTACATTGATATAGCGATCAAGCAAGTGAGTCAGCCTGTCTTGCAACGCGCCATAATTACCAGCATCAACGTGGCATTTTTATGTCTCATCGTCATATGTCTGGTGGTCCTACTCTAGGCCTGGCCGCCGGCGCCGCCCAGGCAATTTAAACAAAGCAGCCCGTAGCTGCGCTGTTCGTCGGCGGCCCGCACCTGGGCATCGGTCAGTTCCGTCTTGGCGGAATTGCATCTCTTGCAACGATAGGCCGCCGAAAGGCTAAGACCGCCTCCGCACTCGACCATGGCGTGGCCGCAGCAATAGGTATGCTTGAGTTGCTTGAGGCGCCGCCGCCAGGCCACGAAGCCACCCCAGAAGCCGGCGCTCGGATGCCGACTTCTTTGATGTCGGAGGGGCGGTCGCCATCATAGTCGGCGCCGTGCATCTTGGCACAAAGTGGCGGGAGCCCGATGACGCTCGAAGCCGCTACCCCACCCTTGAGCTGCACGGCGGACAAACACGTTGGCTATTGGATTGGGCAAGTGTTGTTAAATATCATTCCTTTTTTTGGGCCTGGAATTGCCCAATTCTGGAGCGAACCTTCACAGAACGCAGATTCTCTGAAAAATGCTCAAATGGTCTTGCAAGAGGCTCAGTGCAAAGCTAAGAGTGTGTTGGGTGCAGCGCAAGTGGGCCTAACAGTGGACGTGTGCGAACTGGCCGTCTCCTTATTTGGTACTACGGATGGCTGTGGGTACATTGATATAGCGATCAAGCAAGTGAGTCAGCCTGTCTTGCAACGCGCCATAATTACCAGCATCAACGTGGCATTTTTATGTCTCATCGTCATATGTCTGGTGGTCCTACTCTAGGCCTGGCCGCCGGCGCCGCCCAGGCAATTTAAACAAAGCAGCCCGTAGCTGCGCTGTTCGTCGGCGGCCCGCACCTGGGCATCGGTCAGTTCCGTCTTGGCGGAATTGCATCTCTTGCAACGATAGGCCGCCGAAAGGCTAAGACCGCCTCCGCACTCGACCATGGCGTGGCCGCAGCAATAGGTATGCTTGAGTTGCTTGAGGCGCCGCCGCCAGGCCACGAAGCCACCCCAGAACTGGCGGTCGTCGTCGATGAACTGCGAAGGTTGCAGATGGCCGTAGGTTTGCTCGACGTAGAAGGTGAGCTCGGAAAGCAGCACATCGGTGGGCATCGTGGCGAAGAGAAAAAAATCGGCGAGGCTCAGGCCCATTTGTGCCGGCACATGACTACACTTGGCGTGCAGAAGTCGACAGGCGACGCACAGAGGACTGCCACTTCCGATATCAAACATGGCCAGCAAATACTGATTGTAGTCTTGAATTTTGACGATCTGGCCGAGGACGAGCTGAAAATATTGGTGCGCGGTACTCTCGTCGATGCTCTGAGCACGCAGAGCGTGGATGACCCTTTCGCAAGCATGTTTTTCGATCTCCCTGGCCTGAGCTCGTGTGAGGCCCGGTGCGAGTCTTACAGAATGGCTGCCGAGGTGTTTCTGATGTAGAGGCGCCAGAAAAACCTCGTGCGCCAACTTGGCTCTCACGACGGCGGCCCCGTCCTCTTCGGCGTCCAGGTACGGGCGCCACTTGGCCATGGCATCATCGGCGATTTCCTTCATCGTGTCCATGATGTAGATGCCCATGTCTTCACTGTTGGCAATGACCTTGCCGTGGGCATGCAAGATGCAGGCCAGCACGCCTGCGGCAGCATGCTTTCGAGAACGGCGCATATCGCCACCCGTCAAAAAATTCCAATCGAGAGCAGCCAGGATGCGTGCTGGTTGGAGCACTGCCGGCCACCGCAATGCATTGTTGCGCGTATCCTCGGTGCCGAGCTCGCCTGATATCAGTAAACCTTGATCGGGCAGCGCGAGGTCATAATGCCTGCAAAATTCTCCAACGTCTCCAGTTGTCAAGGCGAGAGCCGCCAGTTTGATGAGTTCGCGATGCTCATCTATTCGCAAACATGGCTGCCGACAGCTGCGCTTATTCTCAGGACGCATCTCCGTCGTCTCGACGCCGAGGCTGTGGCCGGCAGGCTCGGTAGCGACCTGGTCTAGCTCCCGGAGCTGCCGGAGCTCACATTGATACCGATACCTTTTGAGAACAACCGAAAAGCCTGCAGGGTTGGGCTCAAGCTCCGAGTCGCACCAGCTCATGAGAGCCTTAGTGATGTCAGCTTCTCTAAAATGCGGTGGCCAGACGTCTCTTTGCGACTCGCCACTTTGCAGATATCCTCGGACCAAGGGGAGCCACTTAACATATTGTCGCAGAGGTTCAGTATCTGGGTCGCACTTGAGCAACTTATAAGCTAACGACTCCAAGGGCACACGATTCGGGTGCTCGGCCCACCGTCTAATCCGCTCTGGATCCATTGCTGAAATGGCTGCTGAGCGGTCTCAAGAACTGTGAAGCAGCGCGGAGACGAGCAAAATATTGCTGTGATGTGTCTGACTAGGCTGTTTTTCATATCGTGAAGTACCTAACGGAAGAGCAAATGAAACCCAGTATTTTTCCATTCGCATCATTGTTCTTCCTCCTCAAACATTGAGTCCTAACCAACGCGTGGCGACCTCGTCCTTACTACTTCTTTTTTTCTCATCGCAGATCCTCATGTCCTAACCAACGCGTGGCGACCTCGTCCTTACTTCTTTTTTTCTCATCGCAGATCCTCATGTCCTAACCAACACGTGGCGACCTCGTCCTTACTACTTCTTTTTTTCAGATCGCAGAGCCTCATGTTCTAACCAACGCGTGGCGACCTCGTCCTTACTTCTTTTTTTCAGATCGCAGAGCCTCATGTTCTAACCAACGCGTGGCGACCTCGTCCTTACTTCTTTTTTTCTCATCGCAGATCCTTATGTCCTAACCAATGCGTGGCGACCTCGTCCTTACTACTTCTTTTTTTCTCATTGCAGATCCTTATGTCCTAACCAACGCGTGGCGACCCCGTCCTTACTACTTCGTTTTTTCTCATCGCAGATCCTTATGTCCTAACCAACGCGTGGCGACCTCGTCCTTACTACTTCTTTTTTTCTCATTGCAGATCCTTATGTCCTAACCAACGCGTGGCGACCTCGTCCTTACTACTTCTTTTTTTTTCTCATTGCAGATCCTCAAGTCCTAACCAACGCGTGGCGACCTCGTCCTTACTACTTCTTTTTTTCTCATCGCAGATCCGTATGTCCTAACCAATGCGTGGCGACCTCGTCCTTACTACTTCTTTTTTTCGGATCTCAGATCCTTATGTCATAACCAACGCGTGGCGACCTCTTCGAAAATCGCGGGCCGTCAGTTTCACACCAAACATTGAAATCTGGCACGGCGTCTGAAAATCGGTGGTGACATGAATTCTACGACTCATGGTCGTTTTCCACGAAGGAACTCAAACAAGACCACATTTGCACTGCATTTTGCATCAGCGGGCACTCGCAGCTTTTAAGTCGGTATGTGCGGTCTACTCAGAGCCTCTCAAGTTGCGACCGAATGCTGGCCTGCTGCTGAGCTATGTAGGCGGCCGCATCGTTCAAGACGCGCAGAATGGTGCTGCGGCAAAGTGCGAGCGGAGGCAGCATGGCTCGAAGGAAGACGTCCGCGCCGCCTGCACATTCTACGGGAGTTGGCCAGCGCGGCAGAGGCTTTTCTTGCGCATATTCATTGGTGTTGCAGCGAACGTGCAGCATCGGCGACTGTTGGATGGCATAGCGGCGGCCTGTAGCGCGTTTCTGAGTGCGGTACAGCAATTTTTCTCTGGTCGTCATCTTCTCGCCTTCGCTGGCCTTGCCCAGCATATTCGTGCTGAGATGAGCCAAACAGGGGCTCAGCTCCTCCACGTCAGCCGGTGTCTTTGTGAGCAGAAGGCGGCAATCCCCACAGTTGTTGCACTTGAACTTGACGTCGGCCATGAGCTGTCGAAGTTGGGCGTGGGGCGGCTGCTCTTCCCGTCGCAGCCGCACGGCCTCATCGAAGACCTGCTGCGGGCAGCAGATGGGATCGTCCGGGAGCAGGGCCGCCAGGGCCGCTTTGACCTCTGCCGCGCTCGTCCAGTCGGGCTGGGGACTGACTTCAAAGCAGCTCCGCGATGCCAGCTGCACCAGCGCCGGAGGGGTGTTGCCCACGAGACCCCGCCGAGCTGCTAGATCTGCTGCAGGCAGCTCGGCCCAGGCTGTCAGGCGGGCGCAAGCTTCGGCGCGGACGACGGCAAATCTGAACCGCAGCACGGCTGGGAAGGGCTGCCGGCAGCCCTGAGTCGTCTGCAGCTGCCAGCCGAAGTGCAGAGGGTTGGCGCCAAGGGGGCAGGCGGCGCCAAACAATGGTGCTCCCGACGAGAGCTTGAAATCCAAGGCATCGACGCCAGGCTTGCCGGTGTCAAGCTGCAGCTGGACCTCGTGTATGCCTTCCTCTACGAGCTCGGTCACCGGCAACACCCGCAGAAACTCACGCAAGAAGACCGGGTTGAAGGCCCGGTGAAAGGCGAGCAGGTGTGCCGGGAGAGCTTGGGGCGGCAAAAAGCCATGGCACAGACGCAGGCCAGCCAGTTCTTCGGGCCACGAAATTAAATAGCTGCGCAGTACGGGCATGGCCTCACCTCCGTAGATCAACAGGCAGGCAGCAGCCCGCAGGTGCGCGGGCACGAGCCAGGTCAACGAGCCATCGCTGTTCAAGCGCATCTCCTCAGGTGCCTGCGTTCCGTCGAGGCCCGCCGTCCGCAAGCCGTCTTGCAGCTGACGGCAGTCCTGCGCAAGACAGTCTAGGCCATGGCGAAGCGCAGCCTCGGACACTTCAAGGCTGTAGCCCTGAGAGGTGTCTCCCGAGAGTGCAATCGGAAAGGAGGCCTGTGTCAAGGACCTGGGCTCGCTGCAGATTTGCACGAGCGCGTTTGCCAATGCAAAGGCAAACGGGCCCTTGCCGAGCGTATAAAACCGTGAACCCTGCTTGCGCAGGTGGAGTGCGTGATAATGCAGCCACGGAAGGTGACTCGACGCCGAGTCCAGGGCCGCCGCGGGGCGCTTGGCAGAAGCCATTGCTCCGGTGCTCACTAGCTGGGAATCTCGCCGCACCTCGGCTTTGGCGACGAGGCCAACGCGCGGCAAACTCAGTATGGCTTTGGCGAGCGACCCGCGCACGGTGCTCTCTACCAGGGGCACCCGATCTTCGTCGGGACAGCTGCAGAGCCCACCGAGGATACCGCAGGCCATGCACAAGGGGACGCCAGGCAAGCCATCGTCGGAGTCGAGCTTGCGAGCTGCCTGCACGGAGCGAAAGACCGGGTCTAAGCCGCCAGGGCGGGGCGCCAGGCCCTGCTGCGCGTTGCCGATGGCCGAGACGCGCATCTTGGCTTGCTGCTTGCAAAAGTGGGTGAACTTGCGGAAAGTCGGCGCGTTGCCAAAAGTGATGCCCCGTTGGCCTTCGTGCAAAGGCCGGTGATTCTGCACTGACGTGCCCTTGGTGCGGAAGCGCAAGAGAGCGGCCTGACTCGGACTCAGGTCGGTGCCGAAGCACGAGATGCTTGCCCTGATGCGCTGCTCGGCGGGCTCCAACACGTCGGCCCTGTGCACCTCAGGAAAGAGGGTGAGCCCTGCTTCGCCGAGCGCGTCCGTCCAAAAACCTTTGGCGACGCTCTCGGTGGTGGTGCGCGTGTAAAAAAATGGGGCATTGAAGAAGGCGGCGGTGTCCCCATAATCTTCGCGCAAACCGGTCATCTCCATCTTCTGGTCGAAGCGTGAGCCCTTCTGTCCTTCGGCCACAAAGCTCATGTCGCAATATGTGATGTGCACCTGCACTTCGTCCCCACCCCGCTCGAACTGCTCCACATCCAGTATCCAGACGTTTGCAGAAGCCACGAGTCCTTGCACTTTGTCGAGCTTGCTGGCGACGTTGATGTACATGCATTCGCCGGCTTTGATGAGGCTGTGGGGCAGCGGCAGCCCCGTGACTCCCAGGCTGGTGACGAAGTTGCAGGGCATGGCCGCCGTCAGTTCTCGGCGCGAGCGCTGGAGCTGCTGATAAAATTTCATCCCACAGACGTCCTTGTTTTGGACCGCCGTCTCTTCCTTGAGGTTACGCTTGATGATGCGCTTTCTGACATCCACCAGCATGCGATTGTGCAGCCATTTGAGGCGAATGGGCATGCTGTCTTCATCAGCCCGCGAACACCCCAGGACGGCGGTTTCTATGGCATAGGCATGGTATTTGAGGCCTGCCGCGGTGGTCGGTAGATTCAGCAGATTGGCGCCGAGTTCGGTGCCGGCATCGGTGACGCATTTCCCAGTACCTGAAATGAGCAAGGGCGTGGCCGCATCGGCGGCACTCTTGGCATAGCCGGCATGGCGCGAGACGTGCCCATCGTCCCCTAGCGCGATGCCCTCGGCGCAGATAGAGCGGGCGTGCATGCTGACGATTTTGCCCAGCGTCATGGGATCGATGCCTTGACCCGGTGCGGCCTGCCGGTGGTACTCTGGCAATTCCAAGAGCGTCAAGTGAGGATCGGGCGCAAAGTAGGTCAGGATGCCGCTGGCCAACAAGGCAGCTAGGCTAGGCACAAAGCTGCGTGCCTGGGGCTCTACCGCCCGCAGGGCTTGTATCTCGACCTGCCACTGACGGTGGCATGCGCCGATGTCGGCCTCGCTGCAGCTTCCGAGGTCCTGCACCACACGGTGCTCCTGCTCTGTGAAGCGCCGGGTCTGCAGCGGCACCAAAAATTCATTGCCGCTGCACAGCACGACGATCTCTGCGAGACGGGGCCGCTGCTGATAATCGACGACGACGTGATGTAGGCGGGCTTCCCCGCGACTCACAGCGAGATTGCGCACGCAGCGGCGCAGCGCCTCGAGCGTCGCCCAAACCTGCTCCTGGGTCACAGCGAGCAGCTGCAGCCCTAGACACCGCACAGGCAGCGTGGGGCTCCCAGGCGGCACAGGGCCGAAGGCCTGTCGGAGCGCATCGGCTGCTTCGCGAAGCTGCAACTGCAAGACTTCGAGCGTGGCCAGCGGCAGCGGCTCCTGAAAGATGCAGCCCATGGGCAGAAATGCCCGCCGCCCGGACTGCAACCGCACGTCCGAGTAGAGGTTCAGGTCTTCTGCAAGCGTTTGCCCGGGGCAATTGGCTCGCTTGCCGAGCGCTCCCTTGGGATAGTAGGTGTCAAGCAGCTGTGGGTTCTGTCGCTCGCCCAAAAAGCATTCCTCGGGCACGCCCGTGAGAGAGTTTCGCACATGCACCGTGTCCCGGCCAGTGAGAATGCCACAGAGGCCTGTGAAAATGCCGGCACTGCTGGACAAGGCGGTGGCCAGGGCCCGTACCAAGTCCTGCGCGGTGGCCGCGGCCGCAGCGCCGGGCGGCCCCATTTTGATGCTCAAGTTGACGTGCATGTAGAAGGGCGTGACTTCGGCGGTGTCCTCATCTGCGAACATCCACATGGGCGGCGCGCGCCCCTCGTGCCCACATTCAGGCGGCAACCATGCCGGCAACGTGTAATGTATAGGCAGCTGCGTTTGAGTCAGTCGCAGGATTTGCAACACCTTGGTCTCCTCAGCGAGCTGCCCCAGAGCCACCCCCTCCGGCATGTCTATCCAAGAATCCTCGTCCTTTGCGAGGATCGGCGGCTGGGCCCCCAGCACAGCAGCGAGCGGGGCCGGCGCTTCGACGTGAAGTTCCTCGGCTCGGCGCTTGCGGGGTCGATGGAGCCAAGAGCGCAGAATCCGGGCGAGCGCTGCCCGGGCCGCGGTTTCCACCAAGGTTTGATACAAGCTCCCGGGCGATTGCAACATGTACGATTCCTCCAGCGTGTCGGGCGCCACCAGGCCATGAGCCCCCAGAAGTGTCAGGGCGGCCATCTCACCGAGCACTCGAACGAGGTCGGCCTCTGAAGCCATGGGCCCCAGAGCCTGAATGTACGTGGCGGGCATCAGCCCTTCGAGGAGCGTGTGCTCGAAGTTCTCGGAGCTCCCCAAGGAAGCAGCGGCCCACGAATGCAGGGCCTGCGCTCCACTGTAAAGATTCAGCCCCCGTTGCAGGCTGCTCAACATTATTTCCCGCACCTCGCAGGCATCCTCATTGCTGCTTTTGCCCAAGAACCAGGCAAGAAAATGTGTGAGCGGCATGGCGCGGTGCCAGGTGACGTCATCGGGGCTCTTGCGGCTCTCTGGAAAGAAGAGGCCGGTTCTTGAGCTCGCAGGCCGTGCCGCTGGCGGCGGTTTCTCCAAGGGCACCTTGAGGCGCAGTTCCAGCGCCTCCCCGCCCTTGTTCATGCGACCGAAGACTTGCAGCGATGCCAGATGCGGTGGCGCATCTGGGCCAAAAGCCAAGGCGCAAGAGGCCTTGCGCCGGGAGGCCTTGCGCCGGGAGGCTGCAGGTTGCTGAGGCAAGGTGAGGACGAACCTATACCGGCGGACGCCCGGAATGAGCAACATCTCATATAGTTGGCCCTGTATCATGAAGCCCTGATTCTTGATGCGCAGGCCGGGGATGCACATGAGCGGCACGGCCTGCGTCGGGAAAACATGGGTGGCGACGGTGCCATCGGCATGATGGCAGACGATGGACGCCGCGCCACTGACGAGAATGGCCTCACTTTTGCAGGGCGTCTCAGCGACCGGATAGACATCGCACGGTTCCATGCAAGCTTGTATGCCCACGATGCTGGCATCTGCTAGCAGCCCCGGCTCGATGCTCACCACCGAGGTGGCGAGGACCTTGTTCAAAAGCGCCTTGACGGCATGTCCCACGGCATGCCACTGCCAAGTGTGGAAGCCGTGTTCGTACAGAACGGCATAGGTCAGCGCATCAGCCCGCATCCGGGTGAGCGCCGGCATGTACGCGCCCGGGTGGTGCCAAGCGGGCGAGGCCTCGCGCCTCTGCACATGCAGGCTCACCAGCTCCTCGGTTCCGTCGAGGTCAGCCAGCAATGCGTAGCGGCAACATCTGGCCAGCTTGTCTAAGATGAGCGACTTGAGATCGAGGAGCACGCCGGCCTGCTTCAAGTAGCAGGCGCACGCAAAGGCGTGGAGCACGTTGCCAAAGATCTTGCCGCAGCTGCAATGAGTGCGGCGCGACACGATTTGACTCTGCGGCAAGAACTGCTGGCCAGCCTGTGCCAGGATGTGAAAGGCCTGATCTGGAGCTGGAACTTCCATGGGGATTGCTGCTCGGGCGGACCCTCCCAGCAATGAGCCAACATGGTCTCGCGTGTGCAGGGGTTTTGATGGCTAGGCTTGCGCGGCAACTTTCTGGCTCTCAAGCTTACATGCCATGCACGTACACGCTGTCTGAAAACTAATATAATGCACGACAGAAGGTCGTCAACACTACAAGCATCCCGATGAGCTGGGACTCATTGTCAGACAGAAACGTGTAACTGGAACCGTGGCTTTCAGTGAGTCCAAACTCACAGCATTTCCTCCCTAAAACAAACGACGCATGCCAGTTCTCTTCCTTATCGAGCTTTTTTCGGGAACGGGATCGTTCAGTTCTGCCGCCAAAAAAGAGGCCTTGAAAAAAGGGTACGCCTTCAAAAAGCTGTCCGTGGACATCCATCCCAAATACAACCCAAGCACCTGCATCGACATCCGTGAATGGAACTACAAACAGGAGATCAACAAATTCCTCCCGGAGGCACTTCAGCCTAACGACATCGTGTGGGTGCACGCGAGTCCTCCGTGCAACGAGTACTCGAGGGCCAAAACAGGGTATCCACGCGACCTGGATTTTGCGGACGCATTAGTGAAGCGAGCTTTGAGAATCATCAAGTACTGCAACCCTCACTTTTGGACCGTTGAGAATCCCGTAGGCCTCCTGCACACCAGGCCCTTCATGCAACGCTTGGAAAAGTTCAAAAACCAAACATCCTACTGCAAGTGGGGTAGACCGTTTCGAAAGAACACGCACATCTGGAGCAACGTGCCTCTGGACCTACCCATATGTCAGGACGGCAACTACTGCAAAGAAAAAGGCTTGTTGGGCCACCATCCCGTCAGGGCCCAAAAGAGAGACTCTGCCACGAGCAACGGCAAGCTCCAAATGAAACAGACCGTCGATGAGCTCTACGCCTTGCCACCTGGACTCGTCAAGCACATCGTGAGATCAGCGCTGCCATGAAACACGTTTTACTCTCTAACACCCCACACCGGACTTCGGGCAAAAGCGCGTGTCTTTTTTCCTCCAAGCCGAAATTCAAGAAACCGATCGAGACTGTCATGTACCCCTCCTCTGCACGTCCTCTGACACGAGCTCAATGGACCCTAGATGGCCGCATAAGAGCTCTCAAATCAGTCTAATAAAAAGGTGGCTCCTATTTACAGCCCAGTTCTCATTAACTTGGACGCACGTCCCAGAACCACAGCTAAATCTGCAGCTACGCCTAGTTGATGTGGGACGAAGATCCAAAACTACAGTAGCTGCAGCTACTAATTAACTCGGAACGATATTCCAGAACTCCCCCCTAAGTTCTAGGACCCGTCCTATCCTAGCATGCATCATAACCCAAAGCAAAATTTTATCAGTCGTCAAGACATGCTTCCGAAGCGCGGCTGGTGGCAGCGTGTCGGCTGCCAGCTCCGGCTCTAGGATGCGATTCACGGCCTCGGCGGCAAGAATGACAGGGCGTTGCACCTGCGCTTCCCTCCCAAGATCCAGGCTGAAGATGGTGGCGCAGTTGACCGGCAGAATTCGTGGCAGGCGCTGAACGAGGCCGGGAGTTGCAGGATCTTGGTAGCCGGCGTCGCGAAAAGCTTCATTCAGCGCCTCGGCTTCTATGCTCACCGTGTCGCTGACGACGACGACGACGAGGCCTGCACCGGGGCTCCCTCGCTGTGCAGCTTCTTGTTTCTGCAAGGCTTGATAGGCTTGCGAGTGCGGCACCGTCCAAGTCATCTTGACGCTGGGTCTGAGGTATGTCACATGACAGCAAGCGACATCCACAGCGGGCGGAGGCCCTTGCTCTGCCCGTGGGGTCGAGCCTGCTCTCATCCGAAAGACCAGGCCGGATCTCACAGGCTGCGTCACAGGTTCCATGGAGGTGGTCAGCAGATCGCCAAGCTTGCTGCACGCTATCTTGAGACGGTTGACGTCCTGGCAGAAGTCGCACAAGTGCGTCACCTGAGCATTGAAGATCATGGGGGCATGATGTGCTCTGGCCTCATCCGTGACCTTGTCGTGCGTGCAGGCGCCGGTGCAGTCTCTGCAACGCTGGTTGCTGCCAGGTGGCGGCATACCTTACCGGCCCCCCCAGGCTCCTCCTGGTATGCTTACAAGCAAAGCATTGGCGCTGCACCCATGGCTGACGAGGAGATGACCGCGACGATACGGCAGGTTGCAGAGCCAAAGGGCGAGCGCGACGACTCAAGAACAATTGTCATGCCTAAAACCCAGAATTATAGGCCAAACGTGCCAGGGCGGGGTTTACAGGAGCTGGCCGCCGAGCAAGCGCGGGCGCGGGCGGCAAGAGTGCAGGAGCAGCGGCGGCAAATGCAAGAGGCCGAAAGCAGGCGTGCGGCGCGGGCGGAGACGGCACGCGTGCAACATGCGCGCGAAACCGCGGTGGTGCGCCAGCTGCAGCAGCAGATCCTGAAGCAAAAAGCTGCAAAGAAAATGGCGAAAACTTTGCTGCTGAACAAACTCGTCGCGTCCCTGAAAGAAGAACAACTTCAAAAAGCCAAGAAAAGAGCTCTAGTGTTGAATATGATCGTGGCGTTGCACAATGCACAGCAACAACAACACCACGACAAAGCCCAGGATTTGGCCAACCTGGCCACGATCGTGAGTGCAAAGGCCAAGATTATAGATGCCGTCACGAAGCGGCGCCGATAGCTGGGGTTGGGACGGGTTCGCTCGGAGGAGATGCGGCGCTCGACGGGTTGGCCACGCCGATGTCTTGAGATTTACGCACATTTTCAAGTATGGCTTGCGTGGTGGCCGTGGCGGCCCCTAGGCCGGCGCTGGCCACATTTCCGGCCATTTGGCCGGCTCTACCCACTGCCCCGCCGAATACTTGGGCCACATTCCACACGCCGCTGACCGCCGACGCCACGTTGTCTGCTGCCGTCCCTACCTGTTGACTGACCGCGTCGCCCCAGGATGACGTGGCATCGCCCCAGCCGGCGTGAGAGGCCGGCTGTTGGTGCCAGGGTTCGTGCGAAGCGTGCGATGCCGGGGTGGCGTGGGCCGCTGCCTGCGCCGTCGCTCGGGCTTCTTGTTCGGCATGTGCATGCTGGGCCGCCGCCCAAGCGGCCGCCCGGGCTTCTTGCTCGGCGTGGGCGTGGGCCGCCATCCGGGCCGCGGCGGCCTCCCGCTCTGCGTGCGCGTGGGCCGCGTCCTTGGCCGCGCGCTCGGCCTGCGCGTGGGCCGCATCTCTGGCCGCCGCCGCTCGCTCGGCATGAACTTGGGCCGCTTCCCTGGCCACTTGCTCGGCTCGCCCGTGCAGCGTCTTAGCTACCGGCGTGTGCAGCACATAGACGGGTCGGCGTTTAGTAGGTGCCAGGCGCACTGACGAAAGAACGATTTTGTTGTTTTTCGCGTTTGCTATGCGATGTGCAGCTGCCAGACCCCGAGGCATTTAAACTATGCAAGACCTACGTGTTCGTTTTGAGGTGAAACGTAGGTGTCATCCTTGTAGCCCAGCTGCGCCAGGGTCGCCAAATGTTCTTCGTACAAGTCCCACATGCGTGCCTGGACGGGCCCTTCCATGCGGATGATCTGTATCTTGGGAAAAGGATTGCTCGGCCGGATGAGGCGCTGGATGAGCTGCTTCCAATCCTTGTAGGACTGCGGGAGCTCGTACACGAACATGAGCGAAGCGTGGATGGTGAGCCCTATGCCTCCGGATTGGGCGCCTAGGAAGAGCACGCAGGGAGCCAGCTGTTTCTCGAAGAGTTTCAATTGTTCGCTGCGGTCCGGAAGCGTCATGGTGCCATCGTACCGATACTGCTTGAACTCGCTCAGGTGCTGGCCGAGGGCCGCCTGTAAGGCATCTAGACTGCTCAGGAAGACCGCCACGACGACGATTTTCCAATGGCGCTGCACCTGAGCCTCGCACCCTGCGACGGCCACGCCGCAAAACATCTTGGTGAGCACGTCGAGCGTTACCGAGAGCTTGGATTTCTGCATGTTACACACCTCTAGGATGCGTTTGTGAACGACCTCGGGGTTGCTCCTCCTAGACAACTCCCAGGCCGAGGCATTGTTGGCCTCGAAGGTCTCTTTTGCACACCCCAGCGCGAGGTCACCAAATGAGAGCGTCGCCGCCGAGTGATCAAAGCCTGGCTCGTACGGCACTTTGGCATGGGGATGGTGGTCCGGCGACAGCTTGCCCAGCACAGGGTGGGCTTTGATGTTCGCTACCATGTCCTCCTCCTTGAGCCAGTAGAGCACTCCCTGGTCTTGCATGCACTGCAAGGGGTCTTGGTCTCGGTAGAACTCCAGCTGGCAGTAGCGGCTGTCGTACTGGAGCAGCTCGCATTGTCGCACGAGCTGCATGAGGTTGGTGGAGATGGGTATGGCCGCCATGCCGAGACGCCTCGCGCTGTGCTGCTTCATGATGACGTTTGCAGTTTCCCAATGTTCATGCCCGTTCCGCACTTCGGCGATCTCGTCGGCGATCACGACCACGATCTCTCGACCTTGCACGAGCGCGGCAAAGGTTGCCTCGGTCATCTGGGAGGCATACGAGATCACCAGCACCATGGCATGCGGTGGCAGGCTGCTGCGGGAGCGATACGACCAACACCGGTGCTGAAAGTTCGTGTGTTCGACGAAGGCCTTCATCCAGACGTCGGTAACCAGAGCAGCTGGGCAGATGATGACGGCCAGCTGCAAGTAGCGCACATGCGAGGGTTCTTGCAGGCCCTGCAGACTCCGGGCGATGAGGGCGCAGCCGAGCAGCGTCTTGCCGGAGCCGGCCGGCAGTATAGCGAGCAACGAGGGCTTCTCAGCAGCCAGCTTGGCGGCCTCATCCTGATGCTTCATGAGCAGCGATTTGAGCAGCGGCATCCTGGCACACGCTTGATCGCAATGCATGATGTGATCGAGGTCGTGCTCCTCCCAGCTGCTGCTGGCATCCAGCTGCACCGCAATCTTCTGGCTGCCACCAATACTAGCCACCACGCCGATGCCTGCCGGACATCGCACCGGCATGCCCAGCTGGAGCCTGGCACGCTGCCGCTCAGAGTGGCGCCAGGTTCGCGCCAGCCGATAATAATGCGGCGACACCCGAAGCGTTCGGGCGGAGTCGCCATGCGACACACAGATGATCCCGCCGGCCGCGATGCCTGTTATGATGGCCTGCTCCTGATTGAGGCGCGCAAAGCGGCCGGTGAGGTTACGCAGGATGACCATCTCATGTTTTTTCAGATTCTCCCAAGGCACGGGCTGAAGGGCAGCAGCCTCGTCGGTACATGGCGAAGCTCCCGGGCGGGGCAGGCCTCGTTTGGCAGGTATGCTGGGCTTTGGCCGCCGAGCCATGTCTGCGCCCCGCCGATGCATCGTTGCAGCGAGCCGCCCTCCCTTCCCCCTCCCCTCGAGCGCTCCGAGCCGACTACTTGAAATTGGTGCGGTGCTTTGCTGAAGCTGGTTTCTCTGATTGCTGAGCTACAAGACGGAGCAAGACTTGGTTGCTAGATATCTCGCACTTGGACAAATTCTGGAGCGATGGCGAAACACGGATGCAAAGAGTGAATTTACATTTTTTTTGCACGTGTCCTGTAAATGGACGAGCCTTACGAGAGCCCTGAAATCAATGCGAGTGAAGGCTGGCCATATGCTGGAGAACGAACAAGCTGCTCTGAGTTGTGCAATGCAACTTCAATCTTGAAAGTAGCTACGTGCCTGCAACTCTTGGAAGAACCCTACGATCCTGACGCGACTCGGGCAACGAATGCCCAAGGCTGTCTGAATAGTGCCGCAGAGTATCGTGCAGTGTGTGTGCCTGCATGCAATGATGTCTTGGGATGACAATAGACCCGCACCATTTTTCTTCCTAAGCACTGCAGAGTCTCACGGGGGCGGTCTTGGTTACTCTAGAACAACGAGCTCTGCGCGCCGTCGCCCGGCCCTCCGTCTCGAAACGGTGCCGTTCTTGTCTATGAAAACCGTGCCTTCCGTCGCATGCTGCTCGGTCACCTCTTGCATGAAGCGGCAGGTCTGTAACAGCACCGGAGGAGCCGGCTTCTTGCAGATCGGGCAATAGAACTTACTGGGTGCGTCCCGGGCGCTCTCGCGCATCATGTTGTCCAGGTGGCGGTCGAGATCGAAGCATCTGATGTGCTCGCAATTGACGGTCCTGACGCAGGTTTTGACGTGCGTATAAATCGCAGCCGGACACGCCAAGCTTACTTGCTGGCGGCCCGGCGTGCGAAAAAACCTGGCCAGGAAAGTCGCGACGTAGTCGCCGCCCGAGTTGTCGGCAACGCCACGATCGATGATTTGCTCGCGGAGGCGCTGTTTGACGACATCCGGTTCCAGCCTCGCATGTTTGACCCAGACCAGGGCGACGTGGAGGGCGCCGGCAGCCCTCGCTTGCTGGTTAAACCCGTGCCTCGGCAGCGTCAGCGTCATGTCGGTGTCATAGGGGCACCCGAAGACCGGCTTGGGAAGAGCGGGCGTGCTCTCGATGTCCTCCACAGTAGGCGCAGAAAGCTTCGTGCCTGCTGGCCAGACCTCATGCACAAGATGGCCGTCGGTGGCGGTGGGATTGCCGATGAGGCAGCGCAATTCAAGCCGACCTTCGTGTGCAGCAGGCTGGCGGCGGCCCGGCGCCGCGTTTGCCGAATGTGCGCAGGTTTGGATATCATCGGCCCAGAGCTCGGCCGAGGGCGTGTGGAAGCTCTTGATAAAATTGCAAGCCGTCCATACCTTCAGCACAAACAGCGTCTGGAATGGGTCGATGCAGTGAAAGCGGCACGGATCACATCGACAGAGCTCGCCGGCCGGCAAGCCTAGCAGCGACTGCTCCAGATGCGCCGGAGCTGTTCCTCTGGCTACGGCATTGCTGTGACCTGCATTTTTGGCTAGGACACGCTGAAGTCCAACCCGCCGGTCATTCCGAGGACCCTTGGTCTTGAGGCTGGCCGGGTCGAGGCCCAGGCGCGCACAGTGGCGCTTGAGCTCTTTGACGGGCACCCCCTGGAGAAGTTTACTGGGACTGTTCTTTTGCAACTTGATGTTGCGACCCATGAGGCCCGGGCGCAAACGCAACGAGGCGGGCAGCACTGCGGTTCAAAAAGGCCCCCCTTGATCATTCAGGCAAGACTATCGGTTGCATGGTGCGTGGTCTGACAAGTTTGTTTCTCATGAGAGCGCCGAGTTCTGGCTTCACTGCAGCATGCCGAAAATCATTCCTGCAACATCATGAGCTGACCTGCAAGATGCTGCAATGAGCAGGTCCTTCGTTTGAAGAGCCAGTAGAGCCTTTTTTTCAGGAGGAAATGCCGCGGCGAATTTCTAAAAAGCTGGCAGTCTACGTCATGGTATCTCTTGAAACACCTAAAATACTAAAATAGCAGGGCAACGCAGGATGTGCCCCACACTGGCAGGCTCTGGTCATACCCGCAGAGCAGACTTGCGCGATTTTTTAGGGGCTAGCTCTGCATCATCAGCTCGCATGGTTATCCAAGATTTGACATCCTGGGGAGCAACCTGCGAGAAGCCATATGCAGCTTTGCCAACGGTGTGGTAATGCGCCCGAAACCAGAGCTCGGCAAGTTTCATCATGAGCGAGTGCGGCCCGTGCCAGTTCTCAAACTCCTGCATCCAATCAAAGGGCTGCTCGACGGGAGCGCGGAGCACCTGGTAGTGTTCACCTACTGCAGGAATCTTTACGAACTGGCTCGTGTGCGTCGCCACAGTTGAGTCGATGCTTTTCCAGCAAGCCAGACCTACATTGAGTCGCTCTGGCGGACGAAGCTTTTCGAAGAGCTTGTTCTCGAGCTCATCATCACCCTCGATGACGTGCACTGCGTAGGCGCTCTCCACCCAGGCATCTTTGGTGTTGCTGGGGTCATCGACTACACCGCCTGGCTCCAAGAGCCAGAAGTTCCAAGTCATGACGATGTCTTGCAGCTGGCGGCGCTCTTCGTCGTCCTCGCTGCACGCCCGTTTGCTGGGATATCGAGGTTTGTCATCCTCGCCTCGCACCATCTTCTCGATGTCCTTGCCCCCGCAAATCTTTTCCAGCACCGCCCGCTGGCAGGCGTAGCGTAACAATGCCAAGGCTTCGCCGCGTGGCCCGACATTGCCGTGCACCAAACAAGAAGGCGTCGCTTGCACGCCGTTCTTGACGGGAAGCTCATCAGCGTGTATCCGCCGCTGTTCCTCGTCGGTGTACGATTCCGTGACTAGCTCATCCGACCCATCCCGCCCAAGCATATACGAACGTACCGTGAAGAATATGCAGCCCGTTGCCTGACATTCAGATGGATCACTTCCGTCGGGAGGACGCTGGATGCAGGCGACTTCCAGCGCACCGGTGTCTGCTTGCTTGAGCAAAATCACATTGATGCAGGCATTGGCCCCTTCCCTAAAAAACTTGGTTCCATGGCCGCGCTTCGCAGCCAGACGGGGCAGAACCGTTTTGTCCCCGTAGTAGGAGGCCTTTTCCGCAGGCAAGGCCGCTTGACGCGTGACTTCGACCGCAGGCGGCGCATCGGTCGTCTCCCCTCGCTGGCGTTTACTTATCAGGTCTAAGTAGGTCTTGCTGTGGTAAGCATGGGGAAGAAGCATTTGCTGCTTTCCTCCCTTCAGGTTGAGGAACGTGAGGCCATCGCTTTTGAGGCCAAAGTGTTCGGAGGCTGCCGTGCAAGGCTCATCTCGCAGTGCGGTGGTGCACCGGCCTTGCCACGAGGCAGTTGTCAAGTAATCATGAGGCAAGCCCATGCGATCCCAAAACAAATTGGCCATGCCTTCGATCGCAGCCCTCACCTGTGCATGATTCTTGTTATATCGAAAGGCGATGTCGCCCTTGTCACCGACGGCCATACAATCGAGAGCCTTTTTGCGTTCTGGACAGGGGAAGCCAAAGATGTGAGGCGAATCTTCATCCCAAAGTGGAAGAGGTACCACCGTGGCTCCACGGATGCGGAGAATACCATCCGTGACGGCAATTTCAAGGACATCATCCAGATCCATGAGCTCTGCAGAAGAGCACGGGGCACAAAAAGGAGTGTCTGCCCGTTTTCTGGTCAGCTCGAGCGCTGCACATCAAAACTTTTTCTTGTACTCAACTTTCTCAGGTATCTTCTGAAATGTTGGGGAATCTTTATTCTACCAACACGGCGTCTGAAAAATCAAGAATTGATGCGGTCTAAGCTCACTCAACAGAATAAAATCTCACTACATATCTGGATATCTTTATGAATAGTCAATACAACGACCGCTGACGGAGAGTATCTGAATTAACTCGTGTTCTCCATCGGCAAGACAATCTGTCAAAACACACACCTTCATGGTGTCGGAGCTCTTGCCCCGAACCTGGCGGCAGCGCCAGAAATGTGCAGCATTATTCTTTGAGAATGTGTTTCGAGACTGTATCTGAAGAGTCGTCTTGTCACAGTAGCGGATGGACTTGCAACGAGAGCATGTGAGGCGCGCAAACCCGAAACAATAGCCGCACACATAAGCTGGATTGACGACCATGGCTCTGGCCCCGGTCTTTCGATATGGGTCAATGTGACTCTCCCAAATTTCTCTGCAAGTGATGAACTTCGGAATTACACGGATGATTTTTCAACATTGATGATGCAAGATTCTTTGATGGAAGCACGCTTGGATGTGAACATACGGGGTAAACAAAGGCCATGCATGCACACAAATAAGACTGCCAAGCGCATCTTGCCTTCTTGCAAGCATGCGATTCATGGACAAGGAGGCATGAGAAGCTGCACACCGAGATGAGGTTGAGTTTTTCCCAAACAATATGCGCACAGATTGCTCTGCTATTCTGATCAAGCAATCGCATCATCCCAGCACTAGATCATAATCCCTAGCTCGGCACTAGGCCTAGTCGCGTGTGTATCCATACCTCTCGAAAATGTCTTTCACCCGAATCTCAGGAGGCATCTCGCGATGGCCAGAAGTAGACAGCTCGCCTGCCGGGGCCTTGGGCGGTGCAGGTCTTCGGCGGCACTGCTTGTCGTCTCGATGCAGGCGCCTTTTGCCGCCGCGCGCCACTCGGCTTTTGCCGCCGACGTCGCAAGCGTGCGACCTCCTGGGGCGTTCCGTCTTGGAAGCGTGCGAGGACCGCCGGCGTTCTGAGCGGTCAGGCTTGTGAGAGCCTCGGCGTCCACGGTGCCTCCGCTCCTTGTCTTCTTGCCGCAGTTTTTCCTGCCACTCGGCGTAATGCTTTCTGCGGTCCTCGTCGAAGATGACCTTTTGCTTATCGAGCGCCGCTCTTTCCCGAATCAGGGCAGCCCGCTCTTGAGAGATCCAGTCACTCACGAGCAGCTGCGCGCCCGAACCGTCCACTTTGGAGCCACTGGCACTGCAGGAAGGTTTCGAGGCCTCGCTTACTCCGGCGCCTGCCGGCCCTTTTCCTTTAAGGACGGCGGCGGCACGCACCGGCTGCGTCTCTTTCTCCGACTCGCTCTCATACTCACTGCCCGAGGTGTAGCTGTCGCTGCCGCTGCTGGAAGGCACTCGGGGCTTGGGCATGCTGCACGGCGTCTACACAACTACCAGGCGTCCCTGAAATGCTAAAAAGCCAAAATGCTGCAGAGAGCAAGATAAAACCCATGCATGCCATGCAGAACAGCACTGAGGAGAAAAAAGCGTATCTGAAAACACACTACGGAACGCTGGACATCAACAGACTAGTTGCCCTGCGAGCAGTGTACAAGCACGTCAAACTCCCCCCTTGCTCTACCCTGATTGTGGCCGCGGGCGGCACCTTGCCGTTGGCCCTGTTGTTGAGTGCGCACTTGTCTGGCGCGTCGGTGACCAGCGCCGAACGCGGGGCGCCCATCTGTGACGGCGGCGATGCCGTCATGCTCTACAGCATCTACGTGGCCTGCGGCTGTCCTTTTGTCTTGATGCTGGGCTGGGACACCTATTTCAAAGGGGTCTCGGGCCTGGTCAACAGCGCGCTGATCGCGCTCGATTGCATGACCCTCGGCGTTAAATCGCCGCCTCTGGTGTTCGCCACCGCGCGGCAACATCTTCGGCTGTGGCCCGCAGGGCACGCGTTCGACCTCGGAGCCCTGGCCGCTCGGGCCACGCTCGCGGCGCCCTTGCCTGAGCCTGTTGGTGGCTTGCAAAAGAGCTGTCAGGTCACCGTGCTGATGCGCGCCTCTGACATTGGCAACAATCCACGCCGCGATCTCGGGGCCTTCATGTTGTTGGCCGAGCGCCTGTCGAACATCAAATTTGTGTGGGCCACCGACGAGGTGGCCGCTCGGTCCTGGAAAAACATCATCTTTTGTTCTCAGGCGGCGGTGCCCGAGATCCTGGTCGGCGCCTGCTATGTGTTGGCTCGGACGACCGATGTGCTGCCCGCACTGGCATTGTTACTGCGGGGCCTGCGTATCATCTTCGTCGAGGATTTTGCGGTGCCCGTGCGAGAGCTGTGGTCGCCTTCCGGGGGGGGCTTGCTGTGCACGGCACTCGGCCACCGGAAGTTCCAGCACCTGAAGCCCAACGATCTCTTGCCCTACCTGTCGTCGGCCGCCGACGTGGCGGCGGCCACCGTCTACGTGCAGCAGTGGAGCGACAGGTGCGACCTCGCACAGCTCGGGCCGCCGCTCTCACAACAGCCAACCGACGGCGGGGCCTGAGGGGCTCTCCTCGCGGGCGTCGGCCGCGCCTGGCCGGAGCGCAGCGAAGGTGGTGGGCTTGCTCCAGCACATGCCGCTGCTCTGGGCCAGGTCGGGCTTGCCGCCGAGCAAGAAGCGGGGCTCGGCGTCGACGGCCTTGTCGTCGAGGCCAGCTTTGGTGCGCAGGCCCATGATCGTGGTCGAGAAGGTGGAGTCGGGAGTGCCCACGAAGGACTTGGCCCAGGCGCACAGCAAGAGGTCGACGGCTGCACGCGTGACGTCGTCCACGTGCTCCTCGTGGGCGTCGGCCGTCAACAGCGCGGGCACGCTGCAGGCTGCGGCGAACTGACGGAAGACCGGATCCTCGGGACCTGCATCGGTGGCCACGACCAGCGGCAGGCCCCCGGCTCTACACAGGCCTTGAGACGTCACGGCCAACGAGTGCCCGGAGGTCTGCGTCTGCGGGCGAAATTGGGCAAAGTCTCCCCGCCTGATGTGCACGGCCACGTAGCTGCTCGGCGCGAGCCCGAGGTGCTGTAGGGCACGCCGCGCGCTCGCACGAAACCGCCCGTCTAGCTCGAAGCTCTCTTTGACCACGGCGGCGGCCAGCCGCCGCTGCTCCGCGGTGGCCAGGCGCAGACACTCGAAGTGCTGTATTCGGCTCAGCTGCATGGGGAAGAACCAATCCCCCCGGCCCAGGCCGCTGTCCGGGCTCGGCTCGCCCTGGGCGCTGAAGCTGACGTCGGCCAAGCTGCGGCGCAGCGAGTCGGCGCCGGCTGCCCCGTCCGGCTGGCTTTGCAAGATGACGGTGGCATGCCGACACAGATGTATCATGCTCCAGAACTGTGACTCGTGAAAGGGCTCCGCGAGGTGCTGTATGCGGGACGGCGGAGGGAGCACCAGCGCGCGGCCCGTCAAGGCCGCCAAGACCAGCAACGACTCTAGTTGCAGCCGGACGTTGGACAAGCCGGCTGCGTCGCGCTCGAAGAAGATGCGCGGGCCGCTCATTTCCTTTCAGGGCGTGGAACGTGCAGGCAGCCGCTCGACGGCCCGCAAGAGACGGGCATTCCAAGCCTGCTGGCTCGGGCGGGGGGGCGCCTGATCGGCGCCGGTGATGCCGCAGTCGCGGTCGGCGCTGCGGATGGCCGCGAGCGTGCTTTCCAGCGCCTGGTGGGGTAGGCGGTCGCGCAGGGACGCCAAGAGGGCCTGGGTTCGCAGGGAGCAGACGCGATGCGACTGCAAGTCTGTGAAATCGTGAAAGTCTAGAGCGCGCCACACCGATGCTTCGTAACAATGCAAGAGCGTCTTCAAGGCCGTTGCTTGCACAGCTGGCAGTGATGCTACATCTACCAAGGCGCGGAAGCACAACAAGGCTGCACCGAAGCCATCAACGAGACTTTTTGGACAGGCGCACAGCACGGCCTCCGTCATTTGTCTAGAGGTGAGAAGGGCCTGTAAAACTCGAGCCGAGCTACGGCGTCGTGCCCTGTAATATGGCTTTGTTTATGTACTCGAACGTGTCGCCGGGCAGCAAGATGCTCTCGTCGGCGGCGGCGGGCAGGAGCTCGGCCGCCAGGTGCGCCCACGATTTGTCTGCGGCGCCGGGCCGGCTGACTACACTCTTTTTGTGGCGGGAAGCGCCCAGCTCCATCATGTGCTCCAAGTAGCCACGCACGATGGCGCCGCCTTCTGTGCTGACGTGCAGGAGCGGCGTGTTCTTCCTCAGCAGGGCCGCATAGGCATTCGGCGGCATGAAGTAGGGGGGTAGATCGGTCGGCACGGGGCAGTGCACTGGCCCCTCCAGGGCCGCCGGCTGCTCGAGCAGTCCCAGGTCGCGCCGCACATCTGCCGTATGAGCCTCCGGCAGCGCGGGCAGCAAGTCGGCGGTGCTGCCGATGCCCACCGTCAGAGGTATGGGGTACGTGCTCGGGCGCGGCTCCGGGCACCTGTCCAGCTTCTGCAGCACCACAAACGTGTCGGGGCGAGAAATGTGCGGCTCCACGGCCAGCATAGCCAGGTTCCGGGCATTTGAAAAGATGCTCAAGACGTGCGCGCCGGCCCTCGGGCCAACGCCTGCATAGGCTGGCAAGCGGGGGCACGGGGTTGGCAGGGCAGACGAGGGTGCAGCTTGAACGGCCGCGGCCTCCTCAGCTGGAACTTCGGCATCCTCCGCAATGGCATCCACGTCTTCATCGTCCGACAGCCCACTTGATGCGACGCTGGGGAGGAGGCGGCTCGAGTTGGTTGGCTCGGTTTTGACGTCGAGCTCTAGCTTGACGCCAGGCTCAACTTTTAACTTCTTGAATGCCGGTTCGTGCCTAACACCCTCATCAGCATGTGTCACGATGACGTCCGAGTCCGAAGACTCGCCCTCGTCGGCGGCAAACGAAGCTGAATGCATGGCCATGGCTCAACACGGCGATGCTGCCGTTGCTGTCATGAGGCTGGCCCGCCATGCTAAAGAGCCGTCTGACAGGTGGCGAGCGGGCCGGTGTGCTTAACATCTCCTCAGAAGTTTATGGTGTCAGATAAAAGCGCCATGTCTAACTCTGGCGACGGGATCACCGTCCCGCGTGACCTGGCCTTCACCTCTTCTCAAGTCAAGTGTCAGCAAATCAGACAACAAGGATGCGACTGCAGGTACGGCAAGGGTGCATGCTTGCTGGGAAATGTGGGGGGGTGTGACAAGTGCTGCCGCAGACAACTCGACATGAGCATCATTCCTTGGGGTGGGGGTGCTTGGTATGGGGTGCCTTGGTGACGCACATTTTTTTCCGGGCGCGCGGCAAAAGCTTTGTCAGGCGGGTCGCAACAGGGCCTCTGCGATGCCTTGCGCGGTCGATTCTTTGCTGGCCACCTTAAAATGCATATCGAAGATGCTGGGCGACAGCTGCTGCCGTTCTGTGGCTAGCTTGTCCAAGAGCTTGCCGTACCCGATGCCGTCCAGATGAAATCTGGCGCTGTGCAAGGCATAGGTCTGCAACGTGACGACCTCTCTACTCAGGAGGCCGAGCGCCTGCAGCTTGCGCTGGTCCTTGAGATGGCTGCTGAGCTGCAAAAAGAAGGCCTCGGACGGCGTCAGGGAGGGCAGGTGCCGGTTGAAGCTGTGCAGGAGGCCCTCCAGCTCCTCTCGCTTGTCGAGGCCAAAGCTTTTGAGCGCTTCGTTGATGCGCGCCAAGAACTCGCCGCAGTAGTGCCGGGACGGCAGCACCTTGAGCTTGCACAAGGTCTGCGCCACGACGGGCAAGGGCGCCACGGCCACTTGCCCGGTCAGGCAAACTGTGGCCATGTAATTGATGCCCTGCTCGAAGACGCTCAGTACCGAGGTCTCTTTGGACCGGCCGGTCAAGAGCTGCCGGGCACCCGCGTCGAAGGCACACAGGGCGCACACGTGCCACCAGGAGAAGAAGTCGCTCAAGCCATCGTGCTCCGGGCTGGTCACGCGTACCAGCGGGCCGTGGTGCGTGAGCAGGCCGAGGTGATGCATGACCTGGCGCAAGCGGGCCAGCAATCGGCGGGCTTGCTGTTTGTGTGCTCGCAGCTCGGTGTCCACGAGCAGCGCCACGACCCCGCAGAGGGGCGCCGCCAGCATCTCGTGCGGGTGGGCCACGGGCGCGAAGTCGGCTGGGATCACGTCCAGCATGACCTCGGCGCTCTCTGGAGGGTAGCGCGTCGGCGCCGCAGACTTGGCAACTGCCGTGAGCTCGTTGAGCTGCGCTACGAAGCGCTTGCAGGCGTCGGGACGCATGTGCTGCTCGAGAAGAGCGCCCAACCTGCCCGACTGCGTGTCTTCGGCGAGCTTGTCGAACCGGACGATGCCGCCACACTGCGGCAGACACTGCCGCACCACCAGCTCCAAGAATTCGTCCTCGGCGATGAAGATCGCCACCTTTCGCAGCTCCGGCGCAGCCGAGAGGACGGCCACCACTGCGGCCTCCAGGTTCTGGCGCCACTCGAGCGTCTCAGGGCCGAGGCGCAAGTCGCCGAGGCTGCGCCGCGGATAGGTCGGCGGTTCGTCCGCTCGGTGCAGCATCTGATAGTAGAGTGGCGGCTGCAGGGTGAGCACCGGCCGATCTCGGGGCCAGGCAATGTGGCGGTGGCCATGCAGGTATCTCTGCATGTGTTCGAGGGCGATGCACTGCGCGCAGTCGCAATATATGCCGTCCCAGCGGCGCCCGCTCCGACAGAAGCGCTCCGGCTGCATCGAGGCCAGCACGACTTGGGTGTGCTCGGCGCACCAGCACCAGTGGGCGTGGTCCGGGTGCGCAAACATCGACGCCGCACGCTCGGAACAGCCATCGAACGAGCACCGGCACCGGCGAGCATCGGCCACAAAAGCTCGCAGGTCAGTGGCGTTGAAATACTCCTCGATGCTCACAATCTGCATATCGGAGGCGTGCTCCCGACAAAGCGTGACCCGCCGCAAGACGAGCGGGCAGCCACGCTCGGCCAGCGCGCGGCAGCCCGGGTGCTCACAGGTCCCGCGCCTCATCTCAGAGCAGCTGACCTCGGCCAGCGAGCGACTGGTCGGCAGGCCCTGGGGCGTGGCCACGAGGATGTGACAGGAACCTTGCCCACTGCTGAGATCTTCCAGGTGCTGGACATCGAGCTCGTAAGTGACGAGCAGACACTGGCGGCAGCCCACCTGGGTAAGGTGCAAGGCCGGCGGGGAGGCGCTCAGGGCCTCGGCGACGGCCTGCCGCACCTGCTCACTTTGCTCGGGCCTGGATCGGCCGTACAATTCGGCATCCCACAGGGCAGCCGTCGCTTGCAACACGTGCTCCTCGTACTTGAAGGTGCTGATGCCATAGGCCATGCGAGCGATGCCCGGGCCATAGCCGTAGCAGGCGATGCCGTGCGACTGCAGCTCTTGACAGATCTCTTGCGTGGCAGTATGCAGGGGGACGACGACCAAGCGCTGCAGCCGGACGGTGGCGGGGGGGTAGCGCGAGAAGAGCACGCCCCGCACGCCTATCCGCAAGAGGTGTTTGCTCAGAGGCGGCACGTCAGGATGGCGCAGCAGCACCAACGGACGGTGCGCGGGCGGAAAATCGGCTTGTATGGCCGTCAAGTTCAGGCCGGCGACGGCGGCGAGGCTTCGCCACAGAACAAGCGGATCGCAGCCTTTGCGCAGGTCACCCGAAGATCTCGGAATGATAGCCAGGAGCAAGTCATCCAAGTTCAGCACGGCGATGTGGCGAATGCTCTGGTTGAGACCGCTGCCGCAACAAAAATCGGCGGAGACCGTGCGATTTCTGACGCAGGCGATAGTGTCCAGCACAAATATGTTGCAGGGCTCGGCGCCGTCGGCGACCAAGTCGTCGAAGGCGGCCACGAGCGTGGCGGCCGATACCTGGTATGGCACCGGCAGCAGGCACACATGCTTTTGGTGCTTGAGCAAGAAGACGTAGAAGGCCGACGTGGAACTGCTCTGACGCATGTTCACATCCAGGCTGAGGTGCGCGTGACACAGGATGCTCATGGTGCCCCCCGTGAAAATGAAGATGGTCTGTTTGGCCTCGCTGTCATCAAACCCCAGGTCGCTGAGGCGGCGCCAGGAATCCCAGGGCGCGATGTATCTTTGACGGAGGATGGTGCGCAGCGCCTGCTGCTCCAGCTGCTTTTGCCAGTGGCGGGGGCCCTCGGCGGCCTGCGAGTGCTTCAGACAGGCCTGCAGGCGACTCACGTTGCGAAACTGGAGTCTCTGACGGAATTGCTCAAAGGCTCGATCGACGTGCTCTCCCGGCAAGAAAAACCCGCGCAAGTTGCGCAGCGACAGCAGGAGCGCCGCCAGACTCTCCCGAGCCCGCACGGCTTGGCCGGGACCCTCTTGAGCGCCCGCTCGGCCGGGAAAGTTTGGGAGCGCCCGGAGCGACTTTGCCCCCTTCAGGTAATGATTCAAAAAAGTAGGAGCATCCAGATTGGGCTGGGGGCAGAGCATTGCACACAGGGCCTTGGCTTTTGCCACGGCGTCTTCGTCGTGCCCTAGCCCCTGGAGGCAGAGCACATCCCAGGCTTGGCAAATTTCCTCGGCGGCGTTGGTGTCCGCGGTGTCCTTGTTGTTGTAAGACGCCCCACTCTCCGGATCGTGCATGGCCTCAGACCCGAGGGCGGGCTGCTTCAAGCGCTGCTCTTTCATGGCGCACAGGTAGCGCCGGACAAAAATCCCGAGCCCGCGTCGGACCTTGCAGCTCCAGAGCAGGTCAGCCACGTGATGCCTCGGAGGCCCTGAGAGCTCCTCGACCCTGCCTTCATACTGGGTCTGCAGGAGCTTGAAAAAACAATCATCGGCGTCGAGCAGCTTCTTGATCCCGCTGATGTCGTGGCGTTGCATGCGCACTTCGCGGGAAAATCCTGCCGTGAGGCGCTGCGTGACGCCATTGAACAGGGCCGTTTCTCCAGCCGGATCTTCATCCCAGTGGCCAGCTGGTGGGGCACGACACGTCGCACCGTCATTTTGCAGGCGCGTGCACTCTTCCATGAGCACGTCGTGCCGGTCGGCATACGCCCCGAGGTCTGCTTCCGAGCGCACGGTCTGAGCGACGTCCATGAGGACGTGGAGCATGTGCCGGCGCTTGAAGGGCTGGCAAACATCGTTGAGGTGGTGTTGCAAGTCCGCGCAGCACTGCTTGACCTGCTTGCACTCGTCTACCTTGCCCTCCGCGTGCAGCTTCTTGTGGCGTGCCCAAAGCAGCTCGACCTCAGTCAGCATTTTTGACCAGTACTGCTCCACCACGTCGAAGATGCAGAGGGCGCCGCAGTGCGGTATCTGCCACCAGTGATTTTTGACAGCGCAGGCCACCTCGGCCGTGTGGTGGAGGCGGGCGAGCTCGAGTCGGCTCGGGTCCTCGAGCCGGAGCAGAGGGCAGGCTTGATCCATCCAATGTTGGACCTGCGCGAGGACCGAGGCCAAGACGAGGTGCCCGGCATCGGCGCCTGGATGTCGAGCGTAATCGGTGCAGCCTCGCAGAAAACTGCAGAGGAAGGACCGGGTGCCTCGAGCAAATCCGAGCGCCGCGCCGGTGTACCCATCGTACACGATGTGTTGGTAGAGGTGCTCTAAACCTCTGGCTCTGACGGGTGCGGGATGCTGCAGCTTCTTGGGGGTGTTGCGGGGTTCCCGCTTGCGCTTGAGGCGTTCGAAGGCTGCGAGGCTTTGGTTCACGAAAAAATGCTTGCACAGATCCTGCGCATAGCGCACGCGTGCATGGGCATTCTCCAGATCCATGAGTAAGCCGACTAGCTGCACGGGAAGAGCGAGCGGGTTTTCAAAACACCCGAGGGGCTCGGCGCAGTCCTGCAGCAGCTCTTGGCGCCACGTGGCGCTCACCAGGCACCACACGTTGCATAGCAGGCCAGCGGCTTCGGCAGCTAGGTCTGGATTCACGTGGACGTTGAAAACCCGTTGCATGAGTTCTTGGACTGCGGCGATGCCGTGGTCGGGCACGGGGACCGGCAGTGGCTTTGCCGCGGGCGCGGCCACGACGCCCTCTTCGGGGCCTGGTGGCTTCTTTTTGGCCTTGCGGCCGGCGGCGCCAAGAAGCTTGAGCTCGGGCGGCCGAGGCAGCGCCTTGACTACGTGGCTCAAGGCCTCGGCCAGCGCCCGCATAGCAGGCTCGAGCGGCGCAGCGGCGAAAGTTCCAAGCGCTTGATGCCGGCCCAGGAACGCGGCCACCTCCGGGGGCTTGTGCGCGAGAAGCAGCGTGACGCCTAAGCGACCGCTGTCCTGGAGCAAGAGACGACACACTTCTTCATCTTGTAGAGAGCCTTTCTTGCTCTTGGCGCAGTTCTGCAAGAAGAGGCCGAACAACTGCGGCGCTGCGTCGCTCTGAGTGCCGGCCCGCCGCAATATATCGACGGAAGCCTGCAACTGATGGGCCAGCGAAGGATGCCGGACTTGGCGCGTCTCGTGCCATTCTTCATAGTACCAGCAGGCGGCGATGTCCTCGTCGGCGAGGAAGCCCTGCTCTCGCGCCGCACCGCGGTAGAGCTCCCAGGCCTTGGGCAAGGCCTTTGCCGAAGGCAAGGGTTGGGTCATGTACACCTGCAGGAGCGCCGCCGCAAGCATGTGACGCTTGTGTACATGCGGGTCGGGGGTCTCGCCGAGGGGCAGCGCGTCCATGACCATGCGCAGCAGACTTGCCCTAACTCTAAATGGCTCAGCCTGAATGTGGGTCTCGAGCATCTTGAGCAGCCCCTGTTGCAAGGCGGCATCGCCTCCGCTGGCTAGTTTGTGCAGATTTTGCGCTAAAAGCTCTGGGCTCTGTTGCCGCGCCGGCAGCGGCTTGATGGCTCCATTTTTTTTCTGGAGACCCAACATGGCCGAGGGCAAGGCGGGCCCAGCTCTGAGCTTCAAATGCCTGCAACTGCGGCGCTGGCATCTAAGCTCCCATGGCTGATAGACCATTGCTACGCATGACCACTTCCCTTATCAAATCTCACTCGTAATTTTTCTGTTTTGTTGTTCTGGGCGGCACGTACGCCTACACCTGCGGAGCTGGCATCTAAGCTCCCATGCTCGACAGACCCTTATTATGCATGACTGCCCCTCTTATCAAATCTCACTGGAGATTTTTCTGTTTTGATGTTCTGGACGACACTTATTGCTCATGGTGAAGGCTACCCAATGCAAAGTGTAAATGACAGATTGTGACGGCAGTCTGGGCTCTTCTAAAACCATCAAGACCACTACAGCTTCTTTTTTTCGGCGACGACTCTCACGCTACTGTGTCGCATGTGAAAATCGACAGGCGCGGTCTCCGCACCTCCAGAATCGAGCACGCCCATCCTCAGCTTATGCTGGGGGGTCCAAGGCGGCGTCGAGGTCTCTCAGGTCTCTCATTGCCAAAACGCGTCGCACCCGAAGCAATACCACCGACCTCGGTACAGGAATGTCTTCTGGGCGTAGATGACCTTGAGGTGCGGCGGCCAAGCAGTCAAGCAGCCATTGTCGTGATTGTGGCACATGCGAGCACTACCGCTGTGCGAAGCTTCGAGCAGAGGTAACGTGTAATGCGCGTTGTCACGCAAGCGATATTGCCAGCCACCATAGTAGGGCTTCTGCCTAAGCTTGGCCACCCAAGCTACGAGATCTTTTGCGGCCTGCTTCATGAGAAAATGCCTGAGCAACGGGTTGCGGCAATAAGCCCGCACCTCGTCTTCCGAAAACTGAAAAGTGCTGCCGCTTAGCCAACGATGGAAGTCGTTCACGACTAAGTTCTTGACCTGACGGGTGTGTGTGTGGTTGGCATTGTTGTTGTGTGAGACCAAACACTTGTCTATTTGACGTCCCGCCCGGCCTTGAGGCACCCGGAGATCTCATATTTCTTTCTGGCGAGGAGTGCGCGTATCACCGCCGCCGAGGTCTTCGGGTTGGAGGTCGCACATTTTCTCAGGTGATCCAAGAAGCTGCGGCAAACAACCCGGCCGTTGACCACATCTTCCCGGCTTGAGAAGCCCTGCGCATGAACATGAAAGAAGACGGTGTTCTTGGCGATGGCTGCATGCACCACAGCGGCTGAGCTCGTCGACATGACATTCGCACATTTTTGGGCATGGTCCCTGAAAAGCCGACACGCCACCCGGTACTGCATCACTTCATGCCCATTGAGACATTCTTGCAAATGCACGGCGACGAGATCTGGCAACTGCGGGTGCTCACGACCTCTCGGGGTCGGACTCGGAGCTGCCGTTGTCATGTTCGCCGCTGCCGGAGCTGCCACCAGCTTGATCTTGGCATTGGTGATGCGGTAGCCAGGCCGCATTGGCGTCATGGCACGTGACGGCGTGATCGGACCGAGCTAGAGCCAACAAGCACGCATGTCAGCGTTCAGAAGCACTACTCTGCGCAGGAAATCTAATTACACATCCATGGCAAGAAATCGTGGGTCGACATGGGTTGACTGCGAGCAAGACACAGGAAACGACGGGCTATTTTTTTTTGCGGGCGTTGCTGCTATCCTGCATATGGTTCTATTTCCCTGAGGGGCATTGGGGTGGCGGCGAGAGAGGCTTCGGCTCCTCTGGCCGCCACCTCACAGCCAGTGCTTGCGGGACAGCTTGTCATCGGGAAAGAGCGCGTGGCGTGAGTCTTTGCCAATCTTGGAACGGAGATAAAACATGGACCACAGGCGAATGCGCGTGGGCCGCTGACATCTCTTCAAGGCGTTTGCCAAGACATCTACATCGACGACGTCGGGTCGAGAAAGCCAGACCTCCAGGAGGGCAACCGCCGTCTCGGCATCGAGGTCCAGCGGCATGCTCAGAACAAAGTCCTTGACGGCAGTTCGCACAATGGGAAAGTCGCGCGTGGCAATGCGATAGGTGCCTTCTGCCAACTCCCAAGACCGACCGAGCCCGTGCGTCACGTCTCCACCGTTCCGCAGGCGGTTCAGCAAGGCTTTCAGGCGAAAGCGTTCTGGAACCTTGCAGGCCAAGTCTTGAAAATCCTGCGCTTCGAGGCCTCCTGGGCGCATGAGGATCATGAGGGCCTCTTGGTAATAGGCCAAGATCTCGCAGGGCTCCATGGCCAATGGCACACACTGGCCATCGGAACACTTGACATAGTGTTCGCACGCAACTGGGAAGTTGTTCATCTCGGGGATGTTGAGGTCGAGCTCGGCGTACGTCTCCACGACATTGCCGGCGGCCGCTCCGGCAGTAGCTGCGACGAGTGGCTGCGGCAAGCCCAACAAATCGGCCACCTCAGGCGTATTGCCAAAGATTCTGTTATAAAGGTTGAAGTATATCTGCCAACCGTCCTTGTCGGAAAGGATCTTTTTTCGGAGCCATTTTGTGATGCTGGCACGGGCTTGCGCCGGATCTGCCGGAAAGACATCCATGACGACTGACACCGGCAGGGCGAAGAGCCTCAGCAAGGCTCGGGTCAGCTTTTCATTTGCTGCCTGGTGCAGCTGCCGCACCTCATCGGCTGGATCCGCATCTATGTCATAGTCGGCCTCCACCTCTTCCGTGGCTGCGGCCTTGTCCTCGGGTTCCTCGGGCTCGGCTTCCTCCTTGACGTCTGAGGCATGGAGCGGCTCGTCGACGCCCGCAGCCTGGGTCAGCAGCTGAGCCCACTCGACGGGCGCTTCGCCTGCCCCGCCTCGCTCGGAGCCAGCGAGGCGCCGTCTTTTTCCGGGAGAGTCGCCTGCAACAAACTCATTGGCCTGCTCTTCCGGATTTGAAGGGTCTTCTTCTTTGACTTGCAAGATCCCCGGCGCTGGGACCGCGGCCGCGTCTTGGAAGCCTTGTTCGAAGGGCTCCCCTGAGACTCCGAGTCCGGTGGAGAGCTCCACTACCATGGCACCGAGCACTTCCAGGGCTTCCTCATTGGTGCAGGTGAGCTCGCCTATCAGAGGCGCTAGGTTGGCGGACTCTCCGGGCGCTTCCGAGGCCAGGCCCACCGTCGTGGCTTCTGAGCCCGGGGCGCCGACGAGGTCATGGGGCGCAGTCTCGGATGCGGCCTGCGAGCCTTCGTGCGTTGCGCTGGCTGGAACATGCGCGGGATCGTGCAGAGAGAGAGAAGCCGTGGCACTTGCCAGGATCTCGTCGTCGTTGCTCGAGGCCCCGGGGGGGTCCTGCGAGGAAACTTGACCTGCAGGGTGCTCAGCGAAGAATGCGAGACCCGGAGCTAGAAGATTTGGAGCTCCGGCCAGTGCATCGCCGGCCACCGAGGTGTCGCTGAGGGTGTTAGTAGACTCCTCACCCTCCTTTGAAAATCCAAGCGAGTCGATTGGGCGCAGCTGCTCTTGCCCGCACTCGACCGGCAGGATGAGGGCACCGTCCAAGCTCGGTGCCGCCGCTGCCCTGAGCTCTTCGGCCTCTGGAGCACTGGCCAGAGTGCTGTCCTCAGGAGCGCTGCCGGCCTCGTCATCGCAAGCTCCCACTCGCTGCGCAAGCCGCACTGCCGCCTCTGGCGGCGCCTGCTCTGATACGGCGGCTTCCAGTGGCAGGATGCTGGCTGCCGCAGGCATCTCGCCTGCTCCTGACGGAAGGCCCGAGCTTGGTTCGGCGGCAACAGCCGCCTGGTCAGTCGGTGTCGTGATATGACTCGCCTCGGCCTCGTCTGAAGGCTCCGCAATGGCCGCGAACGCTTGCGAGCTGACAGTTTGCAAGGTGTCTTGAAGTGGGCCCGGGGCTACCGGACCCAGGGCCTTGGTCTGCTCATGGTGCGAAGTTGCCACTGGCTGCTGGCTTTCTGAGGTGGCCGAGACGACCGGGCATTCCAAGCCTTCAGTCCCAGGAGGCTGTATGAGGGCATGCTCGGCCTGGCTCGAGGGCGGCCACGGTGCCGTGGCTGCCGATGAGCTCGTGCCCTCTTCTCCCTCATGTCCCAGGCCCATGTCGACGACAGGAGAGACCGACATCGTTGCTAGCCCAAAGCGATGTAAATAGTTGAGAGCCAAAATATGCCTACCACACAAAGGCGCGAACATCCACAAGACTGGTCGTTGCATGATGCGGCTGAGAATATGATGCTACGATTGCTGCGATGCATCTTGCAATGAAACCGCACTACATGCACTTTGAAACTGCACGCAGGATTAATGATAACGTTGCAAAAACGTAATGTTTTTTTGGACACGACAATGCATCATATGCTCCCGCTCCTATGCTATTGCGCAGCTACAGAGCTCGGACCGCGCCTGGCCCTGGCTGGTGGCCCTTGCTTTCAATGTCTGAAAAAGAGGCGAGGGTTGAATGGCATCTGGCAAGACTACATGCACACTGCGAGTTGCAGCCATGCAGGCACCATGAGGACTGCCAAAACAAGGTTCTTTTCAATGCGGCAGTGCGCCTCATACTATGCCGTAGCTACAAAGCTCCGACCGCACCTGGCTCAGCGCAAAGCGACTGCATAGCCGAAGTCCCGCTCTGGCATCGATCGCGTGTAGGTTTCCCACCCGCGACCCTGGTAGGCCAGCCGAAGGTCGTGACGCAAACGGTCGAGAGAGTGAGCTGGCTTCACAGTCGCCAGTTTGTCTGCAATGTAGCTGGCCATGGTTCGGTAGTCGGCAGAGTACTCCCCCAGCTTTTGCAGGTCCTTCTCCAATCTGGCTACATGTACGTCCTGACCGGCCTCACAAAGCTGCACAGCCCAGAGACAGCCAAACAACCGCGCGGCTTTTGGAGGCTCTGACTGCCGACACCAGTAGGTGAGGAAAGGATAGCTGCCGACGTCGCCAAAGGCGCTCTCCAGAACTTGGGCCAACACCATTTGCTCGAGCTCTGAGGCCACGGTGCGAGCCGCTTGGCGGCGGTTGGCGACGTTCAGGCGCAGCAAGTCATCCACGATGATGGGATCAAGGTCGAGGGGTGCTCGGTTGCCCCAGGGGTCGACAGCCAGAAAGTTCATATAGGCCAAGTTGCTGGAGAGGACCCGATGCACAAAACCATAGTGCTCGACGTGCGGATTGACTAGGTGCCGCATCTGAGCAAGAAATGCAAAGATCGCGATGACGGCCAGCTCATCGAAGCTGCTCTCGGAGTGCAGCCGGCCGTTGTCATGCACCTCGAGCGCATAGGCGAAGGGCAACAGGCCGAAGACCGAGTTGAAATCGTCTAGACAGAGACTTGCAGGCGGCGGCACGATGTCGTGAGACAACTCCATCCCGGCCTCACAGTAAGTGAACCACAACCTCGGGCGCACCCCCTCCCAGTCAAATGAAGAGGGCGATTGCCAGCCGCTGACAAGAATTTGCCCAATGTGGGCGGACAGCCGTTGACACGAGGTGCCATCCACGATTGCGGTATGAACCGGGTGGAGGAGCCACCCACGCAGCCACTGCAGCCATCTGAACCCATCGGTCACTTGATGGTGGGGGTGCAGGAAGTCGGCTGGCAGTGGCGGCAGGTCCTCGCAGGGCAACACCACCATGCCGGGCTGCATCGCCGGGCACAGCGGCCCTGCAGGCGGTGCGCTGGGCGCTGGCGGCGGCGGTGGCATGACGATGGGCCCGCTCGCCGCGGCATGACCGCGTTTTGATGAGGCGCTGCGGCTCCCCACATCTCCGAAGGTATACGGGCCTTTGCGTTTTCGATCATCCGATCGGGCGCTCAGGCGCCCTGGCAAGTGACGCCCGGCGACACCGTCAGGTTTTCGAGACTTGCGCGGCAGCAGACATTCAGCCCACTGACAGTGATCCTTGCGCGCTTCTGCCTTCTTCTGAAGTTCATTCTTGAGCACCACGCCGTCTGGAAGAAAGCTTGCAGAGCCGCCGGCCACCGGCTCATCGCCGTCCTCGACGTCTATGACATCTTGGGGGCGCAAGGAATAGAAGCTCCGAGCCGCCAGGGCTTGACTCTCGTAGAGAAACCGGCACTTGTGGGCATCTAGCAGCGCGTCCGTGAAGAGAAGGTGCCAGAAGCTCGTCAGCACGCGGTCGGGCAGCTCGCTTGGCACCACATGCAGGAGCGTGATCTTGCAGTTGCCATTGTCATAAGTCGTGTCGACATTGGTGCGGAATGCTTCGAAGCACGCTGAGGTCATGCCATCGACGAGGGCGGCGATCGTGACGTCAACGCCTGGAGCCAGGTGACTTTGGTGTACGTGCACGAGCTGTCTCGTGGGGAGCTCCCCTTCTTTGATGCCAGGCACGATGGCATAGCCCTTGCGTAGAAGACTGCGGTGGTGCCCGCCGGCAGTTTTTTCATCACCTACCAGGCCCTTGGGCAAGCGCGACTCTCTCGCCACCGGAAAACTTACCGAGATGGGCTGATTGCAGTTGCTCAGGCGGCGCAACCCGCCCAGTCTCAAGACAAATTTAGGAGCAGTGTCATCATCGACCTGGCCACATTGGTATTGCACGTCATTCCACTGGAATTGCAGAGCTCCCATGGGCGTGAAGGCAAAATGCTGGGAGGCGGCGTCTTTCTGGCCCCGTAAGGTGAGCTTGCAAAGCTGTCCTGGCAGTAGATGCGCTTGCAAGGCTGCAACTGCGGTGCGGCCATCGATGCGGGTGTCGCCATCCCAGATCACAATGGTCTCGTCCTCGATGGCAGCTTTGGTCAAGCGCACGAGCAAGCCGACCGGTGCCAAGTGCCCTCTCGGCAGTTCCACGCGGATGAGACAGTGGTCTCCGTCGGTGCTGAAAGTTGTGAAGACCTTGCCGAGCCATACCTTGTCGCCATTGTAGGCGACGTCCCGGGGATCCCGATTGGTGCAGCGGACCTGGTTCATGCTGACATACCTGGGACCCCCCGTTCGACGGAGAGCAAGCTCCTCGTTGCAGAAATTCTGAAAGGCTTGCCAGTCACCTGGCACCGAACGCACAGGCACGCGGGGCAAGCCTACCACCAGGTCCTCAGAGACGTAGGTGAGGCTTTTGTCATTCGCAAGAAGCGTGACCGTGCCCGGATAAAACCAGTGGAGCGGCACCGGGCCCGTGTACGCTGGCTGCGCAGTGGCTGGAGGTTTGGGCTTGCGGCCATTGCCCTCGCCGAGCTCGTGAGTCCTGGCTGAGGCCATGCTAGCACTTTGCCGGCACACGACGGAGGGGCTCAACACGCAGGGCAGTCTTGAGAAACCAACGGCGATGGCGCGCATGTGTCCATGTGTGTAGGTGCCCTTGTTGGAGTGACACTATACAGATTAGATAATTAGACCCTTGACATGCCTGCGTTGTTCAGTCGTTTGCACGCTTCATAAAGCAAATGACCGAATATTTGTTGGCATGCCTGGCCCTGATGATAGGTGCTGTCATTATACTGCTACTCCTGCATACAAGACCGAAGACTGCCTCGCACCACGCACTCAAACCCCACGCCGTTGTTGTGTTCACTCTTACGGCAGATGCTGGGTTTGCCTCCATGTTTTTTATGCAATTGAAGGCATACATGTGGGCAGCTGCACATGATTATTCATTTTACACTGCACATGATAACTGGCAGTACACCTATGCCAGTGGGTGGCACGATTATTTCGCGTCGCTCGAGACCTTAGATGCCACAAACCCCCGGCATGAACCGAAAATTCACTTTAGACATGGACAAGATGAACTGGCATTTGTACCCCCATATTCCATTCAACAATATAGAGATGCCGTTGGGCGCTTGTTTGTAGTCCAAGGTTTTATAGAGGCAGCAGTCGAAAAATACATGCGGGAGAAGCTGCAAACGGAATTTGTCTCATTATATGTGAGGCGCGGAGACAAGGATGCCGAGAGAGAGCATATGACATTACGCGACATATTAACGTACGTAAACCTAGGACCGCCTGACATGCCCTTATTTTTACAAACAGACGACTACACCGTTTACGAAGAATTGTGCCAACTCTACCCCACCCGTCAAATTGAGACGTTGACTGATCCGTCGCAAAGGGGGTCTAGAAATTCGGACTTGACACACTGGCCACCTGAAAAACGCAAAACCGAGTTTGAGCTGTTTCTCGTGTCTTGTCTCATTTTTTTACGAGCATCGCGTGGGTATGCCGATGCGACATCTAATGTCGGACGTCTGCTCAAACTGCTTGCCTTTGACAGCATCTCTCTGTACCCTCTAAGTTATGAAAGCGAGCAAGCGCTGCTGGACCCTAAAACTCGGATAGAGCCAGTGTTTGACTTCGAACCAGTGCCGTGAAAGCTCGGTGCGATGACCCAGCAACAAAGAACCAACGGACATTTTGCGCATCAAGATTGG
>Ga0214919_10001135_pt1 | contig 44637 bp, 38 predicted proteins | sample LL1503_MetaG_FD_177994 | JGI IMG/M metagenome (GOLD analysis project Ga0214919, IMG submission 177994) | Freshwater microbial communities from Lake Lanier, Atlanta, Georgia, United States - LL-1503 | ecosystem: Environmental > Aquatic > Freshwater > Lake | place: USA: Georgia | collected... | reverse complement strand
GAAAATGGAAGATATGTCGCTGACAGAAATGGACGTTTATTGGGATAGAGCAAAGGCGGAGGAAAAAAACAAAGAATAAAAAAAACCAACTCTTTCAAGCTGGTTTTTTGTGCGGACGGGGGGACTCGAACCCACACGCCTTGCGGCACCAGATCCTAAGTCTGGCTTGGCTACCAGTTACAACACGTCCGCTTAATGGGTGTTTTGATAGCGCTGCAAATATCGGTAATTAATTTTCAGTGGACAAGAATTTTAATTTTGATTTAAATAATTATTCGTGTATTGTTTTAGCAAAATGACTAGTATTATATATCATTAAGCCATATTAATCTTTAGAAGGGCTTGTTGGGGAAATATATTAGGTTTGAAAAATCTATAATTTAAACATAAATTTGTAAATGCTTTCACTCGATCCCAAGGACCTTAAAGTTTCGTTATTGCATAATTATCTTTTACATGCAGTTGCGCCACGACCTATTGCTTTTGCGAGTACAATTGATGCTGAAGGCAATCCAAATTTATCCCCATTTAGTTTTTTTAATATCTTTTCAGCTAACCCACCGGTTTTAATTTTTTCGCCTGCGAGAAGTGGTAGAACAGGGCTTCTGAAAAACACTTTAGATAATGTGAGGGAAGTACCGGAAGTTGTTGTAAATGTTGTTAATTATGCATTGGTTCATCAGGTTTCATTGACGAGTACAGAATATGCAAAAGGAGTAAATGAATTCATCAAGGGCGGATTAACGGAGCTAGCATCAGTTAAAGTTAGGCCAGCAAGAGTGAAAGAATCACCTGTGCAATTGGAATGTAAAGTCTTGAATATTGTTGAGCTGGGTCAGGGTGGGGGAGCAGGTAATTTAGTGATATGTGAAATTGTAATGATTCATATTGACAAGAATATTCTTGATCCAGAGACACAAATGATTGACCAAAACAAAATCGATCTTGTTTCACGTTTGGGGGGTGATTGGTATGGTCGTTCGTCTGGAGCCTCACTTTTTAAGGTGGCTAAGCCAATTGGAATTATGGGAATTGGTGTTGATGGTTTGCCCCAGCATATTCTTAAAAGTAAAGTGCTTACTGGGAATCATCTAGGTCAATTAGGAAATACAGAAGTTATTCCAAGCGCTGACGAAATTTCTCAATATAAAAGCTCAGGTGCTATTCTTGAAGCATTTAAGGAGTATGGCGAGAGTTTAGAAAACCCATACCAGCACCTAGCAGTGAAGTTGTTAGATATTGGGAAGATTGATGAGGCCTGGAAAGTGTTGTTAAGTGAATTGTAATATCCTTGATTTTTATTGCCACATTGGTTTATGAGAAGTTGAAAGTCAGCGAATTAAAATTATCCACATTTGATATGTTTTAATTTTAATTGTTTTACATTTGATTTTATAATTAATTATTAATCTATAAAATTTATTTATGTTAGAAGTTTCAGGCACCCTAAAGGTAAAAATGGAGGAGCAAAAAGTATCCGAACGATTTCGTAAACGTGACTTTGTTATTCAGGACAATAGTTCTCAATATCCTCAGATGATCACATTTCAGTTGGCGCAGGACCGTTGTAATTTAGTTGACAGCGCAAATTTGGGAGACGAAATTCGAGTTTTCTTCAATCTTAAAGGTCGTGAATGGAAATCTCCACAAGGCGAAACAAAATATTTTAACACAATTGAAGCTTGGAAAATAGAACTCGTTAATGCTGGTTCTAGTTCTGGTTCTAGTTCTTCTGGGGCGAGCGATGGTGTAGTAATTCCCCCCCCGCCGATAATGGAAAAGGACGATTTGCCGTTTTAATAAAATTGATAGCAATCATAGAGGCGCGGAGCAATTCGTTGCCTCTTTTTGATTTTAATTAATCTCGAAATATTTCAGTTCCAATTTTACGCCGTCATAAACGGCATAACTGTTGTATTTTAACCAGTCGCCCAGATTAATGTATCGTGAATTTAATCCTGCTTCTTTATCTATCGGAAGATGCCTATGTCCAAACACAAAATAGTCGTAGTGTGTTTTTTTTAATGTCGACTTACAGAACTGCATCTGGTATTCTTTTTCATCACCATTGTAAGTATTTTGATTTTCTTTTTTTTCATACCCTTTCCCAGAGAAATAATTGGCAAGCCATAATCCAAAATTGGGATGAAAACGAGAATAAATCCATTGAAGAATTTTATTACGAAAGCCAGCTTTCATGAACTTGTACATTCCTTCACCTGAACCTAGTCCATCGCCGTGTCCTATGTAAAATTTCTTGTTATTCCATACTCTTTCAATAGGGTCGTGGTAAATTTTTGCTCCACATTCATCCGATAAATAACCAAACAGCCAAACATCATGGTTACCTGAAAAAACATGTACTTGAATTCCAGCATCTGTAAACTCTGCAATCTTTGCGAGTAACCTAACAAATCCTTTAGGAACGACTCTCTTGTATTCAAACCAAGCATCAAAGATATCACCAACCAAAAATAACTCATTACAGTCGCCTTGAATTGTATTCATCCATCTTACAATTCGTTTTTCACGCTCTACACTAGTAGCATGGTCAGGCGCTCCGAGATGAAAATCGGATGCGAAATATATTTTTCCTTGACGTTCAATCATTATTGGAGGTCTATGTTTTTAATAAGTTGAAATGGATTCAATTTATTTAAATTAAGTTCAAACCGAATTAATTTAGGAAACTTAATTTCATTTGCTAAATTATAATCTTTTACGTCTGGAGAAATTAATAAAGGAATATAAATAAAACATGGTCCCAATACAAGTTGAATTCCCGCTCCATATGCTGTTAGGATGTTTTTATTCGCAGAAACGTTGTAAGGGTTGGTGTTGCATACTCCGAAATCGCCATAAAAATTAATAATATTTAGTAGTTTGTTTTTGAAGGGCATTGGGAGCGTAAAGTTAAGAGCGGTCAGCCACGAATTGCTTTGTCCCGATGTAGAGAAAACTTTAAACCCACCATCTTCAGTTATCATCTGTTGTGAAAGAAGTCCGCTCGTTTCGCTTCTTCCCAATAAAATATTGTCAAATAAATAATCTTGCATTCCAAAATTATTTCCTGAAGTGCCCCAACTACTCATGCGAAAACGATAATCTCCAGTGCTTGTGTTTCCTAAAAATGTACCAGCAAACACTCTGATATTAATTATTTTTTTGGCGTTGATGTTGATTTTGTAATTCCCGGTAGCTTGTAATTTATTCATAAAATCACCACTCTGAAATTTCACTAAAAAATTATATGCATTCAGGGCACGTTTATTTTTAAATAGGTATGAAACTTCATAAAAAGTTCTTTCCACATCACCTACAGACCAAGTGCTGCCACCATCTCGATCGTACGTTTCATTTATTTTATTTGTTTTTAAGTACACTGCCCTTAATAATATTTGTTGTGAAATTGGACTTCGGGCATAACTTTTTTGAATGTCAAAATTTATTTCTGGCGCAATTTTTATAAAGCCCAATCTTTTATTTAATTCTCGACCGCCAATAGGTAAATCAGCGCTTTGAATTTTATAAAAATTATATTGATTTGCATTTACACCGATACAAATATTTCGAAAAACATTTTTTGGGTAAATGGTATAGCTCGCATCCGCATGTCCAACTAAACTTTTATCTCCTGAACTATACAGGGGCATAGCACACCATTCCAATTTTTTTCCGGGCATAACATGATTGTAAATGGCAGCGCCTACCATGAACTTGTCATAGCTGTTGAACCCAACTGTTGGCATCCAAAATAGTTGTGTTCGTTTAGGGTTATCTAAACTTCCAGCCAGTTGAATTTTTAATGGTTCTACCTTTCTAAAAATTCCATGTGTATAAATTGTATTGTTTTTGCGATTGACCTCTGGCATTTTTCCCAATTGGTCAATACTAATTTCATCATAGTCTCCTTTTGGAAATAGCAAGCCTGCTTTTCCAGTGAATCCTTCGTACCAAATTGTATTTACCACTATTTTATTCTTCATTGCTTGAATACAAACAGGTCCTTTGATCTCACCCGTATTTTTTACCATTAAAACAATTTCTTCTTTTAATTTTTTTTCTGGATCATTTATTTTTGGAACATGACAGATTTTATAATCCATCTGTTTGGTAGTCTGAATCAGATCTTCAAAAAACCAAGAAAGATTTTTTCCACTTGTCTGTTCAAAAACAGCACGAATGTCTTCTGGCATCGGATGTTTCCAATGCCATTTATCAAAATACGTTTGGAAACAATTATCATATAAAGAATCCCCAAGATAGGTACGCAGATAATCAAATACAACGGCACTTTTCATATACATTATTGTTCCATAATTGAGGGAAACAAAATCTTTAGAATGCGTTTCAATTGGCTGATCGGAATTTGTTTTAGCACAAAAAGTATATCCTAGATAATATTGAGCACTTCGTTTATACTGTGCAAGGTCAAACATTTTTGTTAATTTGGTTGGAACTTCTAAAAGTGAACGTTTAGGATATTTGGTTTCCACATATCGCAATTCGTTGGCAGAATTAATTCCTTCATCCATCCATCCATGTACACGTTCATTGCTTCCAAGCATTCCGTAAAACCAATTGTGTCCTACTTCATGGGTAATGACAATATCTAACAGCAATGGAGTTTGTGCAGCTCCAATAACAGTTATGTTTGGGTATTCCATTCCTCCACCCGCGCTCAATGCTCCATCCACTGCAGTGCAAACACCATAGGTGTAATCGCCATTCCATTTTGAATAATAAAAGAGCGCGTCATTTACATATGCAATAGCATCTTTCCAAACGTTTGCATATTGATTGGTGTACATCACCCAAGTAGTTACTTTGTTTTTTGTATGAGGAAGTTCTACCTCACCTTTCAATACATGGTATCGTTTATCACAAAACCAAGCGAAATCATGAATGTGAGATTGTCGATAGTGCAAGGTTTTTGTTTGCTTCGAGGAAGCAGGAAATGAATCGTTTTTTGTATCATATTTGTATAGGAGTTTCGTGGCACTTGCTATAGAGTCCATAAACAATACTTCTTCTGGGTTGTCAATTAAATCACCGGTTGATCCCAATACATAATTTTTTGGAACTGTGATGAATACATCGAAAGTTCCGAATTCCGAATAAAATTCTCCCTGAGTTAAATAAGGAATCTCTTGCCAGCCATTTTTGTCATAGACAGCCGGTTTTGGATACCATTGTGTAATTTGATATTGCTGATCGATGTGTCCAAGTCGAGAAATTTTTCCACTTGGAAGTTTAACATGAAAAGGAGTTGAAATTTCAATTTGACTTCCAGATTGTAAAGGTGAATTCAAAATAATTTTTCCAATATCAGGATTTCCTTCTACGTAATCAAACTTTACCGTTTGTCCATCAACTTTGAAATCAAGACTATCGATGTAGCCCCGATCTTTCATAGCTGCATAATTGAAAAACAAATTTCCATCTTCTTTAAGTTGCTTAGCAAGTGCAGTTTTGTTGCTTTTGTAGGCATTCGGCCACAGGTGCATGTAGATGAATGAAAGGGCATCGGGAGAATTATTTTTATAAATAATTGTTTCAAATGCATTTAATTCATGTTTGGTGTCATCTAAAGATACACGAATGGTATAGGCCAAATCCTGTTGGAAATAGGCCTTTTGAGCAGTAATAAAATTACTTGAAAGTAGGATTGCAAGCAGAAGAACATTGTATTTCATATCAGCAAATTAACAATTAAATTATTTCTCTTTAAAAATTTCAGCAAGCTTTTTGGTCAATGCTTCTCCATGTAAGTCGCGTGCTATAATTTTTCCAGATTTGTCTAAAAGTACTGTGGTAGGAATTTGACTAATTCGGTACAGCTCTTTCATTGGTGTCTGCCATTGTAATAAATCGCTTACATGATTGGGCCAAACCAATCCCAATGATTTTATTCCATCAACCCATAAATTCTTGTCGCTGTCAAGGGAAACACTGAAGATTTCAAATCCTTGCTTATTGTATTTTGTATAATGTTTTATAAGTGTAGGAAGTTCTACTCTACAAGGGCCACACCAAGTAGCCCAAAAATCGATTAAAACAATTTTGTTTTTTAGTGACGATAGTTTTCTTGGTGCTCCAGTTGGGTCACTCAGAATTATATCGGGTGGTGTTTGACCAATGCAATAAGGACGTTCCCGTTCAACATAATTTCGAAGCATTTTTACATTGGGTACATCTTTGTATTTTATTTCTAATGTATTTATTGTTTTTTCATAATAACTAAAGTTGATATATGGTTTTAACAATCGTAATCCAGCAATATTTGCGAAAGAACTGGAGTCTTGGTCAATAAAAGCATGCATGAAACTTACTCCATCCTCTTCAATTTTATTTAATTTAGTTTGTGCTGTGTCGAATAATGGTCCAAATTGTTGATCTAATTTTTTCATTTTAACACTGTCACTTTTCTGAAACATGCTAATTTGGAATTGAAATGTTTGTTGGAGAGAATCTAAATAATTTGTAATTGGGGTTCGTTTTTTTTCAATATTAATTATGAATTTATTCAATTCCTCAAAACGTGCTGATTCTTTCGATCCATTAGTTTTCCAAGTGTAACCTAGGTTTTTAGCATCACCTTTTATGTTAATTGTATCACCAGGTTCAATGATCATTACTGCAAACTGTTGTGTTGTTTTTCCTACATTAATGTTATAAAATCCTTTCTTATTTATTTGAGTATGAAAGGTAAAGGAACCGTCGATTTCTGCTATAGCGGAATCAATTACTTCAAATTCTGGTTTATTGACATCAACAATAAAAAGGGTGTCGCCTGAACAATTAGAAAAATTACCAGTGATTACAACATTTCCTTTTTTAATATTATTTTCACAAGCAGTGAAAAACGCAATAGAAGCCGTTACAATTAATATTATTTTTTTCATTTTTATTGAAATTTAAAAAACGAATTAGATTTTGTAGGTTATGATTTAATAGTTTGTTACTTATTGAATCTCCATATCATCCTGAAGTACTTTTTTGAGTAATTCACTTGTGGCCTTAGGATCAGCTTTACCTTTAGATAGTTTCATGACTTCACCCATAAACAAGCCAAGCAAGTTCACTTTTCCATTTTTATATTCCAAAACTTTTTCCGGGTATTTCCCAATGGCCTCCTTAATCATCTCAAGTAAAGCATCGGAGTCGGACTCTTGAACAAGATTTTGCTCTTCTGCAATTGCTAATGGTGATTTAGTTAGTTCTTTTGTCATTATTGGAAATAGGCGTTGACTCGCCATTGCAAAAGAAATTTTCCCTGAATCGATAATGGCAATTAATTCTGCGAGACGTTCTGCAGCAATTGGAAATTGGGAAATGTGTAAACCATTTTCATTTAGGAAAGACTTTACGGGACCCATTACCCAATTGGCTGCCGCTTTTGCATTGTCTGTGTGTTTCAATACATTTTCAAAAAATAATGCAATTTCTTTTGCGTCAGTAAGCACACCCGCATCATACATTGTCAATCCAAGTTGTTTCGTGTATTTAGCAATTAACTCGGCAGGTAAAGGGGGAAGTGCTGCTTTTACTTTTGCTATTTCCGCAACTGTTATTATAACTGGCTGCAAATCGGGCTCTGGAAAATACCTGTAATCATTTGCCGCTTCTTTGCTTCGAAGAGATGAGGTTGTTCCAGTCATTGCATCAAATCCACGCGTATCCTGATCAACAATTTCTCCATTTTCAATTAAATCAATCTGACGTATAATTTCATGTTCAATCGCTCTTTTTACATTGCTAATTGAATTCATGTTTTTTACTTCCACTCTTCTTCCATATTCTTTTGCATCCTTCAACATCACAGAAACATTCGCATCGCAACGCAAAGAACCTTCTTCCATATTTCCATCACAAATGTCGAGGTAACGTACTAGTCGGCGGATTTCGGTCAAATATTTATACGCTTCATCTGAACTTCTTAGGTCAGGTTCACTTACAACTTCTAACAACGCAACACCTGCTCGATTTAAATCAACAAGTGTTTCATCAGGAACTACATCATGCATGCTTTTCCCGGCATCTTCTTCCATGTGAATACGAGTGATGCCGATGCGTTTTTCAGTTCCATCGTTTTGTTTGATAAAAATAAAACCGTCGTTACAAATTGGAGTTTTATCTTGTGTAATTTGATATCCTTTCGGAAGATCGGCGTAGAAATAATTTTTACGTGCATATTCGTTCCGCTCACGAATTTTGCAATTTGTTGCAATACCAAGCCTAATTCCAAATTCAATAACACGTTTATTTGTAAATGGCAAAGTGCCAGGAAGTCCTAGCGTAACAGGACTAACCAATGAGTTTGGTAAGGCACCATATTCTGCGGCATCACTGGAGTAAGCTTTGCTATTTGTAAGCAATTGTGCGTGTACTTCTAGTCCTATGACGGCTTGGTATTTATCGTAATTTTTATTATTCATTTGTTATGCGATTTCTTTTATTCTTTTTTCATTAGGAATGAAAACGATTACGCATTTTTAATTAATTCTTTATTTTAAGATAAAGGACTATTTTGTTTTTACAAGTTTGCAATTGCCTGAAAAAGTTTGGCCTTCTACTTTTAGTGTATAAATTCCTGGTAGTAATTCTTCCGCAGGAACTTCGAGTATTGCTTTTCCATTCGGCATTTGTGATTTGTTTTGAATTACTAATCTCCCAGCATTATCAAAAATGGAGTATTGAATAGTTTGAGCAGTTGTTAGATTTATTGAAAGACAAAAATTAGTGTTAAATGGATTAGGGTATGCATCAACGAAGTTATTGATATCAAAAAGTTGCTCGTTAGTACTTGCTATTGCAGCTGAAATATCTAAAGTATATAATCCGTTTTGCATATCGGCAGCAAGCAAAATTCCACTTGGTAAAAATGGATCAGCACCCCAGCAGCCATGGTAGGCCTGTGTATAATTGGGAAAATTAATTAGGGTGTCGGTGTCAAAGTATCCTGACAAAACACAATTCGAAGGATTCGAAATGTTGTAAAGTTGAATACCATCTGTATAATTTGCAGCAATTAAAAAATTATTTCCTAAAATATACGGATTGTGTGGGGTATTTCCAGTGTGAGATCGAAATATCTGATTCATTGTTACATTTCCCATATTGGAAACATCCAATGATTTGATTCCCATCCCAACGGGCACCTCATCCATAAAAATTAATGTTCTACCATCTGATGATAAAAAACTACTGTGATTGTACCCTGATTCGGGATAATTCGTAAGTACTGCTAACTGGGTGAACTGCTGGTTGGTTGTGCTATTGAATTTGTAAATTCCCAATCCGCCAAAACCACAGGATGCGTATACCGTATCATTACGTACAAACATATCGTGTACTTGTTGCACAGAAGGGTAGTCTTGTTCCAATCGACGCAATAATGGTGGATTGATCGGATTAACATTCAAATCGTAAACAGCCATTGAATAGTAAGAATTATTTGAAAGCGTGACGCTTCCACCATAAAGTTTGTCGCCATCAATAAAAATAGTATGACATTTTTCAAATAATGTGTTGTCATTTCGCACAACATGAACCGAATCGGGTAGGTAGGACATATCTGCAATAATAAAACTATTAGGAGCATTGTCGTCACTTACGATATAGCAGTACTGGTGCCAAGTTTTAATTTCATGCCAAATTAAATTTCCATGTGTTGCGGGAATGTAATCGCAGGCAACGAGCGCTGTTGGATTAGTAACATCTACAAATTGAGTTCCTGTTGAAGTTCCTATAATTGCATATTCGCGGTTTGTTGCGGTGTCTTTCCAGCCACATACACCTTGATATTTGATTCCATAAACAGGTTCAGCAGGTTGAGTTGGGTTGTTGTTCCAATTTCCTAATAATGAAATATTTTGAGATTGATAATTTTGTGCTTGTAAAACAAATGGCGTGAGCATTAATAGTATTAGAATTTTTTTCATCTTTTTTGTTTTTTGTGAATTTAAAATAAAATAGTAGTCCTTACAATTGTTTGATTATTTCTTTTATTATCAGTGTCATTTTCTTCTCTGCAATTTCTGCAACTTTCTGGACTTCTGCATGGGACACTTCTACAATTTTACCTGGTACACCGAGGTCTGTAATAACTGACATTGCAAATACAGGAATTCCCATATGGCGAGCTGCGATTACTTCTGGAACGGTACTCATGCCAACTGTATCCCCACCAATATTTCGAACGTATTTATATTCTGCTGGTGTTTCAAAGGTGGGGCCACTCATGCCGACATAAATTCCATAGACAACCTTAATCTTTAATTCTTCAACAATTGTTTTGGCTAAGGCAATCATTTTATGATCATAGGGCTCACTCATATCCGGAAAACGAGGTCCAAATCTTTTGTCATTTGCGCCAATCAGTGGATTTCCAGGGAATAAATTAATATGATCAGTTTGAATCATTAAATCTCCAACTTCAAAGTCGGGATTTACTCCGCCACTTGCATTTGAAACAAACAATCGTTGTATTCCTAATAGTTTCATTACGCGAACTGGAAAAATAACTTGTTGTAGCGTATAGCCTTCGTAGTAGTGAAATCGACCTTGCATAGCAACTACATTTTTACCTGAAAGTTTACCGAAAATTAATTTTCCGGAATGTCCTTCTACAGTAGAAATTGGGAAATTTGGAATTGATTCGTAAGGCAAAATAAATTCGGCCTCAATTTCATTCACTAAACCGCCGAGGCCCGTTCCAAGAATAATTCCAAATTCAGGAACAAAATTATTTGTTTTCTGTTTTATAAATGTTGCAGTTGACTCTATGAGTTCGTACATAATTATTTATTTGTTGGTTAAAACCAATTGCGTCTTGGTCTTGAAATGTAACTTCAATTGGCAAGTAATAAATTGGAAGTTCTGCAAGGTAGTCAGCAAGTATTGGATTTTGCAAACGCATTGCATCTTTTTCTGTTGTAATTATAATTTTTTTGTCATTTTTTATAGTTTCGTATACTTCTTTTAATTCCAATATTTCAGCGGTTTTAAATTCATGATGATCGCTGAAACGCATAGGTAGTAATGCCGCCACTTTATCCTTTAGAAAATATTCTAACGGTTTTGAGTTGGCAATACCTGTTAGTAATACGACAGAATAATTTTTCTCAGTAAATGTGGATAGTGAAAGTACTTCCTTATCCAATTTATTTTCAATCGGCATTAAATCCCCATATACAATTTTAGAAAAATAAATTTTTTGATGAGCTTTTAATTTTATTTCTTGAATAATTCTTTTCCTTTCCAGAGGAGAAAAAAAATCAGGTGTTTTACTTACTACAATGATGTCAGCTCTTTTCATACCCGATTTTGGCTCACGCAAATACCCTGTTGGCAACATGTAATCCTTATAAAAGAGTGCTGCATAATCAGTCAGTAAAATTTGCAGACCAGGTTTAATGCTTCTGTGTTGAAAAACATCATCTAATAAAACAACTTCTAAGAAAGGGAAATTTTGAATCAATTGTTTCACTCCATTGACACGATTTGCATCCACCGCTACAGGTATTTCAATTGGAAAACGATTGCGAAATTGTTTTGGCTCATCTCCAATTTCTAAAGCAGTACTCGTTGTTGATGCTTGCTGGAAGCCAGTTGTTTTACGTCCGTACCCACGACTTAATGTTGCAACTTTATAATGTGGGTGTAAAAGATTAATCAAGTATTCAATGTGTGGGGTTTTGCCAGTTCCTCCAGCGCTGAGATTTCCAACTCCAATGAGGGTGACCTCTTTAAATTCTGTTTTGGTTAATACAGATAAGTTAAAAAGCTGATTGCGGATAAGCATAGCAATGCCATATAAAAAAGACAAAGGCCAGATTAATAGTCGGAGCAACTTCATTCAATGCAAAATTAGTCAAAACAGATTGGATTTATGTCCCATTTGATTTGGAAACCCTAAAACATTAATTCTCCTTTTGGGACTTGTTTTTTTTAGTTTGTATTGTGCTTAGGTATTTATGCCTATTTCCGTTAATTTTGATTTTTATTTTCTCCAATTCTATATAAAATATTTCGAAATGCTTTTAGCTAAAATAATTACCCATTTAGAATCTATTGCTCACCCCATTTTTCAGGAGAGCTATGACAATTGCGGACTCCTAGTAGGTAATCGAAATATGGAGGTAACTGGAATTTTAGTCGCGCTTGATTCAATCGAAGCGATAGTTGACGAGGCAATTGAAAAGAAGTGTAATCTCATTGTAGCCCATCACCCAATTGTATTTTCTGGTTTGAAGAAAATCAATGGCAATAGTTATGTGGAGCGTGTACTTATTAAAGCAATAAAGAATGATATTGCTATCTATGCTATTCATACTAATCTTGACCATGTTCTTAGTGGTGTTAATTCTAAAATTTGTGAGAAAATAGGCATTCAGAATTATAAAATTTTAGCTCCTAAAAAAGGATTATTGCGCAAGCTTGTTACGTATTGCCCAAAGCAGCATACAGCAGCCGTTCGAAAATCTTTGTGGGAAGCTGGTGCAGGTGAAATTGGGAATTATTTTGAAGTAAGTTTTTCAGCAGAGGGAATAGGCACTTTTAAAGGCAATGAGAATTCAAACCCAGTTTTTGGTGTAAAAGGCGAGTTAATTGAGGAGTCCGAAGACCGGCTTGAAATTATTTATTCTGTTAACAAAGAGACAGCAATACTTTCTGCTTTATTTAAGAGTCATCCCTATGAAGAGGTTGGATATGAGTTAATTCCAATTGTAAATTCTTGGCAGGATGTGGGTTCAGGTATGATTGGTAACTTGAATAAGCCCATTCCACTAAATGATTTTCTACAGACATTAAAAGTTGCCATGAATACTGCTGTTATTCGTTACACACCAATAGCGGGTAAAATGATAGCTAAAGTTGCCGTTTGTGGTGGAGCAGGAAGTTTTTTGGTGCAGGATGCGCTATCAGCAGGTGCAGATATTTTGATTTCTGCTGACTTTAAATACCATCAGTTTTTTGATGGAGAAGGGGAAATGGTGATCGCTGATATTGGACACTTTGAAAGTGAGCAGTTTACAATTGATTTGTTAGCTGACCTACTAAAACAAAAATTACCTACCTTTGCAATCCTTAAAACCGGCATAAATACCAATCCGATAACATATCTCACATGAACTTGAAATCTAAAACCGAGGGCAAATCTGAACTTCCTATTGAAGAAAAGCTTCGCGCCATTTACGAATTGCAACAAATCGATTCTGAAATTGATAGAATACGTACTGTCCGTGGTGAACTTCCACTAGAAGTGCGTGATCTTGAAGACGAAGTTGCAGGACTTGATACCCGTGCAAATAATTTGCATGAAGAAATCAAACGTCTAGAAGATGCAATTGCTGATAAAAAGAACGTGATTAAAGATGCTGGCATTGCAATCAAAAAGTACGAAGCACAGCAAGGTAAAGTTCGTAATAATCGCGAGTTTGATTCCTTAAGTAAAGAAATTGAATTTCAAAATTTAGAAATTGCAATTTCTGAAAAGCGAATCAAGGAATACAAAGTTCAAATTGTTCTTAAAAAAGAATTAATTGATGGTTCTCAGTCTGCTTTGGATGACAGAAAAAATGACCTCAAATTAAAAAAGGAAGAATTAGAAGACATCGTTTCTGAAACAAGAAAAGAAGAGGAAGAATTGCAGGCTCGTTCAAAAGTTGCTGAAGTAAAAGTAGAAGGTCGTTTATTACACGCATACTCAAGGGTTCGTCAAAATTTCCGTAATGGTCTTGCTGTTGTTCCAGTTGAACGCGATGCTTGTGGCGGTTGTTTTAATAAAATCCCACCTCAGCGTCATTTAGATATTCGCACACACAAGAAAATTATTGTTTGTGAGCATTGTGGTCGTATTCTTGTTGATGCTGATTTTCTTTTAGGAATTGTAAAGCCTGAAATTCCTGTAGTGGCAGCTAAAAAAACGGCAAGAAAAAAAGCAGCAACTGCTAAAAAATAAAATAGTTTTTTAGATTAGCAAAAAAGTCTCGCAAAGAACGCGAGACTTTTTTTTTGACTTAAAATCTATAACCACACGTTACTACTACATTCACAACTTTTGAAGTGTTATTTACAGGATTGACTAAACTCTGATCGTAGAAATAGTAATTGCTTTTTTCTCTTGAGGTAATAATTCCAAGATCAATAAAAAGTAAATCTTTTGGTACACGATAGCCAAGCCCTCCAGTTAAATACAGCTTGCTGGAATTATTATTTACTCCTTCTGTGTATGGGCTTCCGTAATATGCAAAACCTGCTCTTAAAATAATCGGAAATACTCGAACCTCTGCTCCAACTCGAATAGTAGATGCAGTTTTGTATTTACTTTTTATATTCGCATTGGCTACTGAGAAGGCATAGCTCGATGATTTTAAACGAGCATCGGCGTAATCTACCAGTTCATAGTCAGCCGATATTAATCCTAGTTTTCCAATTACAACACCAACGCTACCAAGCATTCGCATGGGAGTTCTAATGGAATAATTAAAACTTCCATCTTGTGCAATACTTTCTCTAGTTATTCCTCCAATTACCGATTGCATTTGAGCGCCATACGTGTCAGAAAGTTTTAGTAAGGTTGGTGTGTGAAATGCAAAGCCAATACGCAACATATCTATGGGTCTATATATAAATCCTATTTTTAAATTAAAACCTTTGCCTGTAGTTGTAAGGAATTGATCAAACTTAAAGTATTCAAAATTTGAAACTGTGTCATTTATTTCAGTTTCTGAGTAGACGTTTACTTCTTCATATTTTACTTGCTGAATTCCAAAGGAAGCACCAACATAAAATTTGTTGGAGTAGTTTCCACCTATTCCAATTAGCCACTCTCCTAATCCTCCACGTACGGTAGCGTTTTTTTCTTGTGCCAAAAAATCTCCATCAGGAATTGTGTCGGTATAATGTGATGAGTCGCCCGGAATTTGATTTAGTAAATAAGTATTCCATGCCAAACCCTCATTGTAGCCATCAAGTGTGCTCGGTCCATTTCCCCCTGCAGTTTTTGCCCATGAATCCATCATTGATGTATAAGAGTTCCCTTTCATCGTTAGGTTAGTCTGGTAAGAGCCGTAGCGGTTGTAAATAATTCCAATTCCTGTTGTTTGCCAACCTTCTGCCAAAGTATTTTCTGTTTTGCCAGCAAGAACAATTCCGCAGTTATCAACGCGCATATTAAATCGGGAATCGCTTGAACTCGTTTCATTGTAAACTGAGTTTACCTTCTGGTTGTAAAATGATGGCGTAAAACAAAATTCATTTTTACGGTAAAATCCAAGCCCTGCTGGATTTGTTCCGATTGCTGACATATCAGCACCGAGTGCTCCAAACGCACCAGCCATTGCTGAATATCGAGCGGTGCCGCCAAAGCCAATTCTAGAATACCTTAATGCGTCTACTTCATTTTGTGCTACACAAGCACCATAAATTGCCAACACGGATAATCCGGTTAGAAAATAACGTCTCATAATTATTAAATTAATTATCGTGGTCGACTTGAAGTTCTACCACTATTTGAATTTCCTTGTGAAGGATTTGCTCTCACTGGAGTAGAAAATTCGGTATTATTACCTCTAGAAGTGGAATTATTTATAGGATTCCTACTTGGACTGCTTGTGTTGGATGAAGGAGAATTTAAATTCATATTACTGGATGGCTTTTGTGTTGCGTCAATTGCAGTACCTTCATTACTAAATATTGGAGCAGGAGGTGTAATACGAGTATGGTCTAAATTAGTGTTGTTAGGTTGGTACTTTTCTGCGTCAATAGAAGGATAGTTCACACTTGGTTTGTCGAAATTATTTTTGACAGGAGGGATACCTACAATTTGGTTTATTTCTGCTCGCGTTGGATTTATAAGATTATTTTCTTGAGCAATTTCGCTTGCAAATCGTTCTCCAAATGTTGGCCCGCCTGAACCCGATACGCGTCCATCTGAAGAGCTAGGGGTATTTCTTGGTCCGTAGTAATTACTGTTGTTGTCGAAACTATTGTAGTAGTAATTATTGTACCCATTATTCCCGTATCCGTTGTTATTGTATGGGTTATTACCAAAACTATTGTAACCGTATCCGTAATTTGAATTATTACCCCATGTATTCCAAGGATCGTAATAATTGCCCCAACTATTTCCCCATCCATTGTTATATCCTGTTCCCCAACTCCAACCATTATTCCAATTCCAATAAGAGCTTGGGCAATAGTTGTAGGCATAATAGGATGGGCCCCAGAATTGGTAACCATTGTAAATACTGGTACCGTAGTTATAAGGATTCTGGTTATAGAAGTAGGAGTTTGTATAGTAATTGTCGTAGTAGCTGTAATTATTTACGGGGTGATTAAATCGGCGAAGACGGGCAGCATACTCATCATCGTAATAATCATCATAGTTAAAATCTTCTTTATAATATTCGGATCCCTTATTTGCCCTCGCTGCTGCCGTTTCTTTTTCTAATTTTAGTTGATTTGCCTGCGCTTCCTCTTGTTTTTGCCTTGCAGCCAATCGAATTTGATCTACTTTTTTATCTTTCTTTGCATCTTTTAGTGAATAATAAACATCATCAGAATTTTGCTGAGAGTTTACTTGTTTCATGCTAGTGCATGAAGTAAAACCAAGTAAAAATGTGGCACCTAAACAAATAATTGGGAAGCATTTCATGGTTTAAGTTTTAGAATTTAATATTTCATTTCTGCAATTTTAATTAAAGGAGCTATTTGTGCTATTTTTGCAGGAATAATAAAAGTAAAAATACAATAATCATTCCAATTTATACTTATTATTAATTTTTTATGGCCAAAGAACTTACCAAGCGCTCCTCCGACTATTCCAAATGGTATAATGAACTTGTTGCAAATGCTGATTTAGCTGAACATTCTGCAGTAAAAGGTTGCATGGTCATTAAACCATACGGCTATGCAATTTGGGAAAATATGCAGGCAGTACTTGATAAAATGTTCAAGGACACAGGTCATGTGAATGCTTATTTTCCTTTATTCGTTCCCAAAAGTTTGTTTGAGGCAGAAGAAAAAAACGCAGCTGGTTTTGCGAAGGAGTGTGCTATTGTTACGCACTATCGCTTAAAGGCAAATCCAGATAAGCCAGGTTCGTTGATGGTTGATCCTGATTCTAAATTGGAAGAGGAGTTGATTGTTCGTCCAACTAGCGAAGCAATTATTTGGAAAACATACAAGGGATGGATTCAGTCCTATCGTGACCTTCCATTGTTGATTAATCAATGGGCGAATGTGGTTCGTTGGGAAATGCGAACGCGTCTTTTTTTACGAACGACAGAATTTCTTTGGCAAGAGGGACACACAGCGCACGCTACACGTGAAGAGGCAATAGAAGAAACAGAAAAAATGTTAGGTGTGTATGCTGATTTTTCAGAAAATTTCCTTGCCATTCCTGTCTTACGTGGCATTAAATCGGCGAATGAACGCTTTGCTGGTGCCGAAGAAACTTATTGTATTGAGGCCTTGATGCAAGATGGAAAAGCATTGCAGGCCGGAACATCGCATTTTCTTGGACAGAATTTTGCGAAAGCATTTGATGTTAAATTTTCAAATAAAGAGGGAAAGTTGGATTACGTTTGGGCTTCTTCCTGGGGTGTTTCAACACGATTGATGGGCGCACTTATTATGGCACATAGCGATGACCATGGTTTGATTATTCCTCCCAAAATGGCTCCGATTCAAGTTGTGATCGTTCCAATTTATAAAACGGATGAAGAACATGCAAAAATTGTAGAACATGTTTCCGTTTTGAAAAAAGAGTTAGAAGCACAAAATATCCGTGTTAAATTTGATGATCGTGACACACAGCGACCTGGATTTAAATTTGCGGAACACGAATTGCGTGGTGTGCCTGTTCGTTTGGGGATCGGACCAAAAGATTTAGAAAGTGGAAAAATTGAATTGGCTCGTCGTGATACTTTGACAAAGGAAAGTGTGGAACGAACTAATGTTGTAGCAATTGTTGTTGCATTGATGGTGGAAATTCAGACTTCAATGTTTAATTTAGCACTTCAACGAAGAGCGGAATCGACAAGCGTTGTCAATACTTGGGAAGAGTTTGAGGCAGCATTGGAGAAAGGAGGATTTGTTTATGCGCATTGGGACGGAACACCTGAATCAGAACAGAAAATCAAAGAAAAGACGAAAGCTACCATTCGTTGTATTCTAATTGATAATATACAGGAAAATGGCAAGTGCATTCTTACTGGCAATGATTCCAAGCAGCGAGTTGTATTTGCAAGGGCTTATTAGTAATTTTAGTTTCGAAATAATACAAAAAATAGAATGATGGAAAATAAAACCAATGAAATTATTTTAGAATTACTGAAAGAAAAATCCTCCTTGAAGCAGGATGTTTTTTACAGTACACTTTCGGTTTTCAAGGAGTTGAAGGATGTGGTGAAAGAGGTTGTCAATGATTTAAAACCGAAGGTTGCTGCTATCGATAAACGATTAATTATTAATTATAAAGATAAAACTGAATTTGAAATTGAATTGCAAGTTGCTGGCGATGTATTGATTTTTCAAATGCATACCAACGTTTTTGAATTTGATATTACGCATCAAATTTGGAAGACCTCTTATGTAAAAGAGCAGCCAAGCAATTCTTTTTGTGGTGTAATTAATATTTATAATTTTCTTGCCGATTCATTTAAATATAATCGCAGTAACGATTTGGGTTACTTAGTTGCCAGAATTTTTCAAAATAGAGAGAATCATTATTTTGTGGAGGGTAAACGGCAGCTAGGGTTTTTGTACAACGATTTTTCAAATGCATTAATGAATCGGGCAGAATTGAAGAAAATTGTTGAGTCTGCTGTTGTTTATTGCCTCAGTTTCGATTTATTTACACCACCTTTCGAGGAAGTGAGGGTTGTTAGTGTAGGGCAAACGGAGCAGCAAAACTTTTTAATGTCTATAAAAACGGGCAAAAGGTTGGGTTTTAGATTTCAAACCGATACCGACGAATTGGATTAAATAAAATTTATATTGTTTCTTTTTGCTTCATATGTTGCAAAATTGGAATTTCGGTATAAATTTGCACTCCCAAAATAGGCATGGCCCGTTCGTCTAGGGGTTAGGACAGCAGATTTTCATTCTGTAAACACGAGTTCGATTCTCGTACGGGCTACATAAAATCTCTGAACTTCAATAGTTTAGAGATTTTTTCTTTTTTTAGTACTTCAATGAATTATTATTCAAATTTTTAGATTTTCATTTGCATTTCGTTTAAATTGTTACCTTTGCCGTCCCCAAACCCGAAGGAATCGGGAGGGTAAATAAAAAACAAAACAATGTATCATTACGAAACCGTCTTCATTTTAACTCCCGTTTTGTCTGAAGATCAGGCAAAGGAGGCGGTGGGCAAGTTCCGCAAGACCATAAAGGATCTTGATGCGAGCATCATTCACGAGGAATCTTGGGGCTTAAGAAAGCTAGCTTACCAGATCCAAAAGAAGTCCACTGGCCATTATCACTTATTTGAGTTCACTGCTAATGATGGCAAAGCTATCGCAGAACTTGAAGTTACTTTCAAACGTGATGAACGTATATTACGTTTCATGACCGTGGCTCTTGACAAACATGGTGTTGCTTATGCTGAAAGGCGTCGCACCAGGTTGAAAAACTTGAAAAAAGAAAAAGAATCAGTTTAACCTCAACATAAAAAAAAATGGCAGAAAATAGCTCTGAAATCCGCTATCTCAACCCACCATCTGTTGAGATAAAAAAGAAAAAATATTGTCGCTTTAAAAAAGCCGGTATTAAGTACATTGACTACAAAGACGCAGCTTTCTTATTGAAGTTCGTTAACGAGCAAGGCAAGTTGTTGCCACGCCGTCTCACAGGAACATCTGTAAAATACCAGCGCAAAGTTGGTAGTGCAGTTAAACGCGCTCGACACATTGCACTTATGCCATACGTGGCCGACCAACTTAAATAAACGCAGGAAAACATGGAAGTTATTCTTAAACAAGACGTAAAAAACCTCGGCTATAAAGACGACGTTGTAAATGTTCGCCCCGGCTTCGGTCGTAATTTTCTTATTCCTAAAGGAATGGCTATTACTGCTGATGTTACTGCGAAAAAAATTCACGCTGAGAACGTTAAACAACGTGCTCATAAAGAAATCAAAATAAAAGCAGAAGCTGAAAAAAATGCAGCTAAACTTTCTGGAATGATTGTAAAAGTTGGTGCGAAAACTGGCGATAATGGAAAAATTTTCGGATCAATTACTAGCGTTCAATTAACAGATGCAATAAAAAAACTTGGATTCGAAATTGACCGTCGAAACATTACGATTGAAAACGAAGACACCGTGAAAACAATTGGAACCTATAAGGCGAAAGTTCGTTTACACAAAGAGGTTGTTGCTGCATTCGACTTTGAAGTAATTTCTGAGTAAGACTTCGATTCATCCGCGGACACTCAGTCTGACAAGTCAGAAAATCAGTTTATCAATTTAAAAAGCCTTCTGAGAAATCAGAGGGCTTTTTTGTTTTTGAATTATTATAAATTTTATTCGTAACGTAACGCTTCAATCGGATCTAAGCGTGATGCTTTTATTGCTGGATAGATTCCTGCAATCAGACCAACCAAAAAACAAATGGTAAGTCCTAATCCAATCCATCCCCATGGCATTACAAATGCCGATTGCATGAAAAACGAAATAGCAAATCCAATGGCAAGAGCAAATAGTACTCCCAGCAGTCCGCCCAATTGACAAATTACAATTGCTTCAGTTAGAAATTGATTACGGATGGACGATTTTGTAGCACCTAATGCTTTTCGAATACCAATTTCCCTGGTTCGTTCGGTAACAGAAACAAGCATGATATTCATGAGGCCAATTGCGGCACCTAATAATGTGATGAACGCAATAATAGTTGCACCAATAGTTACATATTTTAGATTTTCAAATAACGCTTTTGCGAAGCTGTCACTTTTTATAATGTCAAAATTATCTGTCTCTTCGATTTTAACTTTACGTATAATTCTAAATAATCCAATTGCTTCACTAACTGTATTGTTCATTATGCGTGCATCTTTAGAAAGAACACTAATTGTAAAGGTCATATTTGGTTTTGCAAAATACTGCCTTACATTTTCTATGGGTAGCAATGTCGTTTTGTCGCCTCCAAAACCCATAGAGCTTCCTTTTGTTTTTAATGTTCCGATTACGATGTACTTGCCGGCTCCAACAGAAATTTGTTGGCCTATTGGATTTTCTTTTTTAAATAAAGTAGTTGTAATGTCGTGACCAAGTAACACGACATGTGCGCCACTACTGGCTTCTAGACGAGAAAAATTTCTTCCTTTTTCAATTTCGAAACCTGAGGTAGCAAGGTAATTCTGATCGACACCGTACACCTGAATATTAGGATTCGTTTTTTGTGATTTAAATTTTAATGTTGAGGCCATCGAAGCCATTGTAGAAACTGAAACTGTACCGGTTGAATTAAATTGTTCCGAGAAGTCCATTGCTTCATTAAAAGTAATCGCACGAAATTTTTGTGGTTTTTTTCCACCTTTGCCAATTCGAATTCTGAATTCTTTATTGCGAATTGTAAAGGTATTGGCGCCCATACTTGTGAAATTACTGGATAGCGATCCTTTCAGGACATCTATAGCTGTTAATGTGCCTACTAATGCAGTAATTCCAAGCGCAATAATTAGCATGGTAAGAAAGGCACGAAGGGATTGTGCTTTTATAGATGAAATTGCAATGCGTAAATTTTCGCTAAAACGAGAATTCATAGGGCTGTAAATTTACCTATTCGCTTTGATAAAAAGCTTTTGGGCTAAGCAAATTAGTTAAAATTGTTTTTGTAGGTCTTAATTAACGAAGAAAACAAATGCTAGTCCTAATTGCAAAAAACATATTCTCTGAAATTATCCAAAAGTATCTAATGAATTTGTAAATTTGTCTTGTGTCATTAGCATTGGGCACATAAAAAAAATTCAAAAATTAAAATTCATAGAAATGGTTTTCGATCTTGAAATGATTAAGCAGTTATATGCAGGACTTCCTGCAAAAGTTGAAGCAGCGCGTAAGCTCACTGGCAGACCGTTAACGCTAACTGAGAAAATTTTATATGCGCATCTTTCTAGTCATATGCCGACAACTGCATTTGGTCGTGGGAAGGATTATGTTGATTTTAATCCAGATCGTGTGGCCATGCAGGATGCAACTGCTCAAATGGCTTTATTGCAATTTATGCAGGCGGGAAGAAATAAAGTAGCTGTTCCCTCTACCGTCCATTGTGACCATTTGATTACCGCAAAAGTTGGAGCCAAAGATGATTTAGCTGTTGCGAATACAGAAAGCAAAGAAGTTTATGATTTTCTAGCATCTGTTTCGAATAAATATGGGATTGGTTTTTGGAAACCGGGCGCTGGCATAATACACCAAGTTGTATTAGAAAACTACGCCTTTCCTGGAGGTTTGATGATTGGAACGGATTCACACACTGTGAATGCTGGTGGATTAGGGATGGTTGCTATTGGAGTGGGTGGCGCTGACGCTTGCGATGTGATGGCGGGACTTCCATGGGAATTAAAATTTCCGAAATTAATTGGTGTAAAATTGATTGGAAAGTTGAGTGGCTGGACTGCACCGAAAGATGTGATTTTAAAAGTTGCAGGAATCCTTACTGTTAAAGGCGGAACTGGAGCTATTGTAGAATATTTTGGTGAAGGTGCAACTTCCATGTCTTGTACTGGAAAAGGAACAATTTGCAACATGGGCGCAGAAATTGGTGCTACAACTTCAACATTTGGTTACGATGAATCCATGTCGCGTTACTTAACTGCAACAGGAAGAGCGGAAGTAGCAAAATTGGCTGATGGTGTGAAGGAACACCTCACCGGTGATAAAGAAGTTTATGAAAACCCAAATGAATATTTTGATCAAGTAGTTGAAATTAATTTATCTGAACTTGAGCCACATTTGAATGGACCTTTCACGCCAGATTTGGCTACCCCAATTTCTAAAATGAAAGAGGTAGCAAAATTAAATGGTTGGCCTACAAATATTCAAGTAGGACTAATTGGTTCTTGCACGAATTCATCCTATGAAGATATTTCTCGTGCAGTTTCCATTGCGAGGCAGGTGAGTGAAAAGGGCTTAAAGACAAAGTCGGAATTTTTAATTAATCCAGGTTCTGAACAAATTCGTTTCACAATTCAGCGAGATGGATTTATAGATGTATTGGAAGGAATTGGTGCTACTCTATTTACAAATGCATGTGGTCCATGTATTGGAATGTGGGATAGAATGGGAGCTGAAAAACAGGAGCGAAATACAATTGTGCATTCCTTTAATAGAAATTTTGCTAAGCGTGCCGATGGAAATCCGAATACGATGGCATTTGTTGCTTCACCTGAATTGGTAACAGCACTTGCAATTGCTGGTGATTTAACTTTTAATCCGATTACTGATTTTTTGATCAACGAAAAAGGAGAAAAAGTTAAGTTGGATGAGCCCAATGGAGATGAACTTCCTAAACGTGGCTTTGCTGTTGATGATCCAGGTTATCAAGAACCGGCTGCTGATGGAAATGAAATTCAAGTAAGTGTGTCTGCTACTTCCAATCGTTTGCAATTGTTAGATCCATTTGCTGCTTGGGAAGGTGTTGATTTGAAAGGATTAAAATTATTAATTAAGGCAAAGGGAAAATGTACCACAGATCATATTTCAATGGCAGGACCATGGTTGAAATTTCGTGGACACCTTGATAATATTTCGAACAACATGTTAATTGGAGCAGTCAATTTTTTTAATGAAAAAACGGACAACGTAAAAAATCAATTAACTGGTGAATACAATACCGTTCCAAAAGTTCAACGCGATTACAAAGCGAAGGGAATTGGATCTATTGTAGTGGGCGACGAAAATTATGGAGAGGGTTCATCACGTGAGCATGCAGCGATGGAACCTCGTCACTTAGGTGTTCGTGCAGTTCTTGTGAAATCATTTGCACGTATCCATGAAACGAATTTGAAAAAACAAGGAATGCTTGGGTTGACATTCGTGAATAAAGACGATTACAATAAAATCCTTGAGGATGATTCAATCGATATTCTTGGCTTAACTACATTTGCGCCTACTAAAGCATTGACTTTAGTTTTGAATCATGCCGATGGAACAACAGCTGAAATTTCAGTGAATCACACTTATAATGAACAACAGATTGAGTGGTTCAAAGCAGGTGGCGCCTTGAATATTATAAGAGCTAGTTTGAAGTCTTAATCCTATTTGCTTTTCTTGCAAATGCTGCTAATAAATTTGTGTTGTAAAATTTAGTTGATTAAAAAATAAAATGCAAAATTTTAAAATAAAAGGTGAATTTATTGAGTTGATTCAGTTACTTAAAGTTTTGGGTATTGCAGAAACGGGGGGGCATGCAAAAATTATTGTTGACGACGGCTTAGTAAAATTGAATGGTGTGGTGGAAATTCGAAAACGCGCCAAATTAAGAGTGGGCGATAAGGTGGAAGTAGATGGTGAAATTATTCTAATGGAATAATTTTTTCTATTATTAAATCCCATGCAAAAATTTGTCTTGTTGAAATTCATCTTTTTTTTCTTGTTCCTACCTGAAATTTTATTTGCTCAATTGTTGCAGCAATCCAGAAGAGATTCAATGCGTATTTGTCATAATACTGTAGATACGAATTATGTTAGCAAATATCCTGACCGTTTTATTTTTACGCTTTCCCAATCTTATCGAAATTATGAAATTCGATTCACACAAACTTTAGTACCCGATACTTCTAATTTTAGTGCGCCGAAATGGATTGCCGACGCGAATGTCGCTTCATCCGCTTCTATTGATTTTGATAAATTTTCTATATCCTTTGGTTTGAAAACGTTGCCTTCTGCTGATACAATCGTGCAGCTTAAGGGAAAAACAACGTATCAATCTTTCAGTTTTTCTTTCAGTCTTTATCGCTTCAGAGTAGAAAGCAGTTATCGAAATTATCGCGGATTTTATGATTCCAAATCTGCAGTTTACGATACTAGTTTTAATACCCATCGGATTTTTGTTAAGAATCCTTCTATGAATATGCGATCGTTACTTGTTAAATCTATTTTTATTTTTAATAAAAATAGATTTTCCTATAATTCGTCCTTTTACAATACAGCCCGACAGTTAAAATCGGCAGCTTCTTTTTTAATTGTTAGTAGTATTTATTCTTATCAGCTTGGTGCCGACACTTCATTGATTCCAAAAGTCTCACAGCCATTTTACAATAAGTTTAGTGATTTAAATTTTTTTAATGCCAATGGATTTTCAATTGGTCCTGGTTATGCTATGAATTTAGTTTTATGGAAAACACTTTATTTTAATGCGACTATTTCTACACTATTTGACATGCAGCAACGATATTACAGTACGTTCAATAAAAACTATGAGCAGCGCGATTGGCGTCTCGGCTTTGCTGGTGATTTACGTTTAGCTGTTGGGCTTAACGGGAAAAGATTTTTTTATTCCATCACTTCAAAAATGGATAGCAATTCATACTTAGGAAATGGTTTTATTATTTCTCCTAGATTTATTTCTGCTGCTGTTAATGTAGGTTATCGCTTTCCTGTTAAGCAACGCGAATGGATTAAAAAGGTGAAGGCAAATAAATGGTATCAGCTAATTTAACTCCTTAAAATTCATTTTTTATTACAAAGAAATGATTCCTTCAATAGCAGCTGCTTTTACATAAATTTCAATAATTGCTGGAGCGTCTAACATGACTTGTCGAATTGTTATGCTGGTGTATTTCCCATTTGTAGAAGCCTGCATCTTTATTTCAGCGTCGTCTTCAAAAAAACTTTCTATCAGTGCAATTTTATGATTGTCGGAGGGAACAATAAACTTAAACATATAAATGGCTGGCCAGGATTCATTATCTAGCTTTTTACGAAGCTCATCGAATTTAGAATTTGTCATCCTGCAAATTTACTCAATTATATCCTTTTTTTTTGTCATTAGTGTCATTTTTAAATTTGTCATTTTCTTACATAACATAACATTAACATTTATATTAATAGTTTATTAAATCTAAACTAACCATTTACATTAAGGTTTTATTAAGAACATTTTTTTCTTTCTAGCAGGTATTAAAGATGATTATTGTTACCTTTACATTTTAAAAATTCAACTAAAACTATTATGAAAAAATCAACAATAACAATTTTGATTTGCATTCTTTTTTCAATTGGATTAAAGGCGCAGTTGTCTGCAGATTCGCATCTTGCAAACATTAATTTCATGAGCGGAACTAACGTTCATGGTTATGGCTTTGGAGGAAGTTATTTGAAAGCATTTACAGGCAAATTCCTTATAGGTTTTACTGCAAATATTTATCTAGGAGGAAAGCAAGTGACTTCGGATACAGCATTTGCAAATGGAGGTTGGCCTACTGCAGATCCTATTTTGGTTGACGTAACTAGAAAGGTGATTTCTTATACTGGTGATTTGGATTTGAGGTATTATTTAGTGGGTGATGCGGAAGGAGATGTTGCTGTTTATGGACTATTAGGTGCGGGAGTTTTAAAAGGCGTTATTAGAACTAAAACAATTGGTTCTTATGATACGTACAGTTATTACATGAATCAAAACGAAGGTGATTTAGGAGATTTTACTGGACTTACTGCAAATCTTGGCGCAGGTTTTGAAAAGAATATTGGCAGCAATTATTTTTTTGTTAATGCTCGTTACCACCACATCGTAAAATATTTTTCTGAAGACGCTCCTACCTTTGCACCAAAATCGTTTATTACAATTGATTTAGGGTTACGTTTTCCATTTTAAATTTAAACTTATTTTCTTTATGAAGCATTGTATTCTTTCTACTGTATTTTTTTTAGTTTGCATTACTTCTTTGTTATCGCAGGATAAAAAAATTGACATTGAAATTTCGAAAGATGTACGGGTTATTTCTTCCGGCATCATGGGTGCTAAAGGCGCTTACATGGAAATTTTTAATCCAAAACCGGTAAAGAAAAGTCTGGTTGTAACATTTAAGGTTTATGATAATTCCTTGGTTGAAAAAGCGACAGTAGTTGGAGGTGTTAGAGTTGGAGAACAACACCAATGTAGCTATGCAGATAGTCTTGGGGTTTATTCCGTTTATTCTAAATCCCTAAGCGGCGATTTTTCTTTTTTATGGTGTGCTAATGGAGAAATTAAAACAATACAAGGAAATCTTGGACCAAAAGCCGATTGCAATCAGATTATTGCAAATGGGAATATGGCGCTTTTATGCGCTTCTGATAAAAACAGTAATGATTTTATTCTTTCTGCTGATTTTTCTTCAGCTACTTCATCAGCTATTTTTCTCAATAAAGCTGTTCCAAAGGCGGATGTAAAAATTGTAAATATCAGTTTTAATAAACAATTTAATCAGTTTTATGTTGTTTATACTTTGATAGAAAAGAAAAGCCGCAAATTGTGTGCAATGATTTTTGATAAAAATTTAGTGTCTGGTAAACCGATTGTTATTTCAGCAGCAATTGACGACGAGAAATTTTTAATGACTGCATCATTCAATCCTATTTCTCAGAATGAGTTTATTATTTGTGGAACTTATCAGAATGAAGATGGGGATTATGCAAATGGAATGTACATTGGGAAATGGGCGGGCTCTAATTTTACAACTTTCAAAGATTATTCATTCTCTTCCGATTTCAAACATTTTAATGATTATTTGAGTGATAAACAAAAAGATAAAGCGGACAGTAAGAAAGAAAAAGCCGAAAAAAGGGGAAAAGAGTTTAATGTGGATGTATTAATGATCACACATTCTTTATTGAATTTTAAAGGAACTTATATTCTTGTTGGTGAAATTTATTATCCCGAATACCGCACGTACACCGACAGCAAAGGTGTTACCACAACTGTCTTTGTTGGGTATAGATATCCACAAGCAATAATTGTAGGGTTTAATGAATCATTTGATAAAATTTGGGATAATTCTTTTGCCATCGGAATAGGAGGCATCTATTTTGCAAGAGAAATTGTTCAAGTGCAAACTATTGGGAATGACGGTTTGCTATTTTTCAATAGTGGTACAACCATTCAAAGTATTAAATTCAATGGCGAAGGCACAATTGATGCTGTAAGAAAAATAAAGAGCTACACCGTAGCTGATGCAGGTGAGAAAGTTACAGCTTCATATGGTGCTGACGTAGCTTATTGGTACGGAAGTTATTTTCTTGCTACTGGTATTGCAAGAGAAAAGACAGCTGATGGAAAACAGATTATGTTTTACATGAAGCGAATTTTGCTCAGTGATAAATAAATTATTTTTACAAAAACCTGGAATTTCTTAGTTTGACAAGGGTTTTCCTCCGAAACCAATTCCAAAGTGAATTGAAAAATATTCTCTTGGACTCGTTTCGATTACACTTGGATTTATTGTTTTCATAAAGGGCAACACCGCATATTCAAATCCTATTGTTCCGGAAAAATTACTGTTTTTAAATCCGAGATGTTTGTCTAATCCAAAACGCCAGCCGATTTTAGAGAATGTAGGAAAAACAAATCCTGTAGTAGGTTCAAATGATGTTGCGTTTTCATACCCTGATGCGTAATTGATTCCAGTTAAATCAAAGTTTTGCATTAATGCATAGGTCATGTGAAAGTACAAGCGAGAATACCTGAAATAGGAACGAGAAATCCCGTTAGCAATAATTTCATAACTCTGGTGTTTGTAAAAACTTAATCCAAATCCAACTGATGTACTTCTTGTATTTATTGTTTGATAAGTTGTATCTGAAGATGGATTGAGACTTCCTAAGTTAACACCAGTTGGGCTACGCATATAATATATTCCTCCATCGGCCAACAGGGTTTTTGCAATCACACGAGGTAATTTTGCTGTGTAAGTTGAGATCGCATCAAAATCAACAGCAATTTTTTTCTTAACAGGTTTTCTAATTGAAAAAAGTGCGTAATGGAATAAACCTGTTGCACCTAAAGTCGGTTTGTATTGTTCGGTTAATACCGTAGTTCTATCACCAATAACAGGATCCATGTTTCGAGCATAAACGGAATTGAGCGTACCCGTTACCATCATTTTTTTATTGATTCGGTATTCAGGTTTTAATTGGTAAGTCAATAACCCTTCAGCTCCTAATACGGAAAAACCAAAAAAACAATATGTCATGTTAAAGCGAGAAAGGTGATCGGGATTATCATAAGCAAATTCAATTTTCTTTGTTTCTCCATTTTCGAAAGTAATGTCGTAAGATTGTGAATTCACGAATAAAGGGAAAAGCACAATTACAAGGATCGTTTTTATTTTATTTGTAATTTGCATTTCTAAAAATTTTTAATTTGTGATTAAAGTATGTATCGTTTTTAACTGTACTAGCTAATAAAATAATTTTTACAACTTAAATTGTTTTGTCGCCATTTCTTCAATTGATTTTCCAATCGACAGACAAGCTGTTGCAGCAGGCGAAGGAGCATTCAAGACATGGATGGCATTACCGTGAAATTCAATTTTAAAATCGTCCAACATTTCGCCTTGTTTCGAAAGCGCCATCGCACGCACCCCACTGCGACTCGCAACGATATCTTCGTATTGCAATGTTGGTATTAATGTTCTTAATCGTTTTAGAAAATATTTTTTTGAAAAAGCACCGAGGTATTCATCTATGCCGAATTTCATATTCTTTGCAAAAAATTTCCAGGTTCCTGCAAAGCCAAATGCGGAAGCCGTGTCGAGAAAGCTGAACGATGTTTTTCCATAACCTTCGCGCTTAAATACAAATACGGCATTGGGGCCACATTCTACACCTCCATGTATCATGCGCGTATAATGAACACCTAAAAAAGGATATTTAGGATTTGGAACTGGGTAGATAAGATGATTTACTTTTTTTCTTCCCTTTTCTGTGAGATCATAATAATCGCCCCTGAATCCAACTATGGCTGCGTCTGACTTTGCGCCTTCTTTTTTTGCCAGGCGATCACTTTGTAATCCGCCACAGGTAACAATGTGTTTTGCAGAAAAAATTCCACGATTAGTGATAATATCAGTTGTTTCACCTTTGTGAACAAAATCTTTTACTTCGGTTGAAAGAAATACTTTACTTCCTTGAAATTGTTCTACAATTAATGCTGCGAGCTTTGCAGTAACATCAGGAAAATCAATTATTCCCGTACAACCAACTCTAATCCCTGCAATTCCTTCTACAAAGGGTTCTATGTCTTTTATTTGTTTCGCATTTACTAATTCCATGTCTTCCACACCGTTTGCAATACCATTTGCAAAAACTTTATTCATGTGTGCCAATTCATTTTCATGAGTAGCAACAATTAATTTACCGCAAATGTCATGTGCAATTTTATGTTCTTTTGCAAAAGCAACAATTTCTCTTCTCCCTTCTACACAATTGCGTGCTTTCTCAGATCCTGGTTTGTAGTAAATTCCAGAATGTATAACACCAGAATTGTGTCCGGTTTGGTGTGGCGCAACCCGATCTTCTTTTTCAAGTACCGCTACTTTTAAATGAGGATGTCGCAAATTAATTTTCCATGCAGCTGCAAGACCTACGCAACCACCACCTACTACTACAATATCGAATTGATGAATTTCTTGGCTCACAACATTTATTTTTGCCAAAGATAAGCGTAGTCTTTTGTCTGTCCTCTCTTGTATGACTTTTTTGTTGAAAATGTTCAAGTTTGACAATTTTATGACTTGCGCCAACATGCAACGGTTACTTTTGTATCATGTTACAAAATGATTTGATTCTTCGTGCTGCAAAAGGTGAAAAAACGGAGCGCACCCCTGTTTGGATGATGCGACAGGCAGGACGAATTTTACCAGAGTATCGCTTAGTGCGTTCAAAAATGGGTGGCTTTATTGAATTGGTAAAATCACCTGAATTTGCTGCTGAAGTAACGGTACAACCAGTAGATATTCTCGGTGTTGATGCCGCAATTATTTTTTCAGATATTTTAGTTATTCCAGAGGCAATGGGTTTGCCTTATAAAATGGTGGAATCAAAAGGTCCTTGGTTTGAAAATACTATTCAATCTGCTGCTGATATTGAAAAATTAAAAATTGCTGATGGGCCAAACGATCTCCATTATGTATGTGAAGCAATTCGCTTGACAAAATCGGCACTTTCAAATCGTGTTCCATTAATTGGATTTGCAGGAGCACCATGGACGCTTCTAAGTTATATGGTTGAAGGTAGTGGGTCAAAAACTTTTTCGAAAGCAAAAAAGTTTCTTTACAGTGAACCCAAGCAATCACATTTGCTACTTGAAAAAATTACACTAAGTGTGATTTCTTACCTTAAGGCACAAGTGGAAGCTGGCGCTGACATGATTCAGATTTTTGATTCTTGGGCAGGGGTATTATCGCCCGATCAATACAGAGAATTTTCATTGCGTTATATTACTAGAATTTGCGATGAAATGCAACCGCTTGTTCCTGTTACAGTATTTGCGAAAGATGCACATTTTATTCGTAAAGATTTAGGAACTATAAATTGTGCTACCATTGGACTCGACTGGACGATGGACATTGCTGAATCAAGAGCAATGATAGGTAATGAAAAAACATTGCAAGGAAATCTTGACCCTTGTTTATTGTATGCTGATTTTGCAACAATAAAAATGGAGACTGAAAAAATGCTTCGTGCTTTTGGTCCTAATCGACACATTGCAAATTTGGGCCATGGATTGTATCCAGATACGGATGTAGAGAAGGTTAAGTTTTTTGTGGATACCGTAAAGAACTTCCGTTTCTAATTGTAAAGCTTTTATTTGTTTTTGCAATCTATGCAAATACGCATTTTCTTTTTTGCATAATTTAATAAATCCCATAAAAAAGTATCTATTTATATAAATGTTTTTGAATTGGCATTTGTTATTGATATATTTGGTTAAATCAAATAAAAAATAATGAGAAAAATTTTATACTTATTTCCGCTTTTGTTAATACCTAGTTTTGTTTTTTCACAAAACACGCAAACAATTCGTGGGCAAATTGCCGATAAAGAAAATAAAATGGCCTTGCCTGCAGTTGTTACTTTGTATAGGGATTCAGGATTGGTTACAGGTGCATCTGCTGATGTAAATGGGAATTATAAAATGGTAAATATCCCTGTGGGTAGATATACAATGAGAATTCAGTTTCTCGGTTACAATTCCACTAGCATTTCGAACCTAATTGTTATTTCAGGGAAGGAAAGCATCATAAATATTGAGTTAGAGGAATCTATTTTAACTAAGGAAGAAGTTGTTATTGTAGGAACAAATAGGGAGCGTACAATAAATGATTTTGGTACTGGCAGTGGTAGGCAGTTTTCTGTGGAGGAAACGAATCGTTATGCAGGAAGTAGGGGTGATCCTGCGCGTATGGCATCTAATTTTGCAGGTGTGCAAGGTTCGAATGATTCCCGAAACGATATTGTAGTAAGAGGAAATTCCCCGAGCGGTGTTTTGTGGCGTTTTGAAGGAGTTGACATTCCTAATCCAAATCATTTTGCAATTGAAGGTACTACTGGAGGACCCGTCAGCATTTTGAATGGTAAAGTTTTGTCTAATTCTGATTTTTTTACTGGTGCGTTTCCCGCTGAGTATGGAAACGGTGTTGCCGCTGCTTTTGATTTGAGAATGAGAAGTGGCAATAATGAAAAAGTTGAGTTTACAGGTCAATTTGGATTTCTTGGAACTGAAATTTGTGCGGAGGGACCAATCAGTAAATCGAAGGGTTCTTCTTTTTTAGTTTCTTATCGTTATTCTACATTAAAATTATTTGATGCAATGAAGATTCCAATTGGAACAGGTGCTGTTCCAAATTACCAGGATGCTGCTTTTAAATTAAATTTTCCAATGAAAAAGGGCGGAACTCTGGCTGTTTTTGGAATTGGAGGATTAAGTAAAATTGATATTGTTGTAAGTGATTATACGGAGTATTCAGATGAATTATATGGAATAGATAATAGGGATCAATATTTCAAGACTGGGATGGGCGTTGCTGGCATTACGTATCTAAAATCACTAAATGAAAAGACGTATTTCAGAGCTGTTGTTGCTGGGTCTAGTCGTTTTTCTTCTTCCCATCATGATCTTGTTTGGCGCGATGTTAATTTCAAATTAGATTCCATCACTCCTAAAATGGGATATAATAATAAAGAGTCTAAAATTGCGGCAAATTTTTTCTTTACGCATAAGTTTGGACCTAAAAGTTCTATCAAGTTCGGTATGACGAATGATTATTTTATAAATGATTTAAAAGATAGTATTCACAGTGAAATTACAAATCAGTTTCAGAACCGTCAAGACTATCATGGGACATCTTTTCTGATGCAACCGTATGTTCAATGGAAATATAAACAATCGCAACGGCTTACCTATAATTTAGGTGTGCACGGACAGTATTTTACTTTGAACGGAAGTACTTCCATTGAACCACGTGCAGGCCTCAATTTTAATGTGAATGAAAAACAAACTTTGAATTTTGGCCTTGGTTTACACAGTCAAATGCTACCTGCTTATGTTTATTACATGCATCTTCCATCTAATTCAGCGCCGTATGTTTTGCATAATAAAAATGTCGGCTTTATGAAGAGTGCTCATTCTATATTGGGGTATGATATTGTTGCTGCGAAAAATATGCACATCAAGGTGGAAACCTATTATCAATACCTCTATAATGTTCCTGTAGAAAAGAAGAGTTCTACTTTCTCTGTGCTTAATCAGGGAAGTGGTTTTAGTCGATTTTTCCCAGACACTTTAGTGAATGAAGGAACGGGTTATAATGTTGGAGCGGAAATTACTGTTGAGAAATATTTTAGTAAACAGTTTTTCTTTATGGCAACAGCTTCAGTTTTTGATGCAAAATATAAAGGTAGTGATGGGGTACTTCGCAATTCCGATTTTAATACACATTATGCTGTTAATGTTTTGGGTGCACGTGAATTTAAATTAGGATCGAAACAAACATTGGAAGCGGGCCTTAAATTTACAATGGCTGGTAAACGCTACTATACTCCAATTGATACCGCCGCATCTCGTTTGGAAAATGATGAGGTCACCATCGATTCGCTTCGTAATACCAAAACATTCAGCACAGCTTATGTTCGTCTAGATGCTCGTATCGTTTGGAAATTAAACACTAAAAGTTTTACGCACGAGATTGGACTTGACTTAGTCAATGTACTGAATAGAAAAAATATTCTGTCGCTTACTTATAGTCCTAATCAACGAGTTCCAAATGCAAGTCCAGTAATTGAGCAGTACCAATTGGGATTCTTACCATTATTTTATTATAAGCTAGATTTTTAATGACCTTAATTAAAAATCTATCCAATTAATAGGACTTTTTTTATTTTGCTTCAGCAAATAATTTGTTTTAGAAAAGTGTCGACAACCGAAAAATCCCCTTACAGAAAGTGGGGAAGGGTGAGCTGCTTCTAGAACGAAATGTTTGTTCATATTAATTAGTAGTTTTTTATTTTGCGCATGTTTTCCCCAAAGAATAAAAACAATTCCTTCTTTTTTTTCCGAAAGCGTTTTAATGACAACATCGGTAAATTCTTCCCAGCCTTTTCCTTTATGAGATGCAGGTTTCTGCTGGCGAACCGTCAATGTGGTGTTGAGCAGTAAAACACCTTGCTTGGCCCAAGCATCCAAATCACCGGATGCTATGTGGGAAACATTTAAATCTTTTTGCAATTCCTTCAAAATATTTACCAGTGAGCGGGGATGTTTTAATCCGGCTGAAACCGAAAAACAAAGCCCATTTGCTTGTCCGGGCCCATGGTATGGGTCTTGGCCTAAAATAACCACTTTTACAGCGTCAAATGGAGTGCTGTTGAAAGCTTTAAAAATGAATGGCTCAGGCGGGTAAAATGGGGCTTCTTTTTTTTCCTTACTTAGAAATGCACTTAAATCCTTAAAATATTTTTTTTGAAATTCAGCAGCAAGGACTTTTTTCCAACCTTTTTCAATCTTAGGATCGGCACGTGTGATGCTATTCATTCATGTTATTTTAAATACTAAATTATGAGATTATTGACCAAATAAAGGGCCTAATTTTATCATTTTAATATTGTTAACAAAAAAACTAAACAATAGGTTAAATTGTGTGCCTAAAAATTATATTTTTGCATACAAATTTATAACATACACAAAAAATGAAAATGATGAAAAAAATATTTTTTGCCATAATTATACTAACTAGTTCAGCTATTTGCCTTGTTTCTTGTAAAGCAAAGGAAAAATGTGATGCTTATAAATCCAGCGCGCCAGCTCATACTACTGATAGAAATAATTAAGGGGTAGTTTTTTTAAGAAAGCACTATTTTCTCATTTGCCTTATCGGAGTTTCCTCCTTATTATATTACCAGTTAAATTTTATCACTTGCTTTACATCAGGATGTAGGCTTTTTGCAACCGGGCAGGTTTTTGCTGCATTTTCTAAAAGTAGTTTGTTTGCATCTGAGAAATTGTTTTTTGGAAAATTCAAATCAACTCTAATTTCACCAACTCTTCTGGGATTTTCTTCCATTTTTTTAGTGATTTCAAGCTTTGTGCCTTTTATGTCTAACAAGTGGCGATCAGCAATAATTCCCATTATAGTAGCCATACAACATCCTAATGAAGTAGCAAGTAAATCGGTTGGTGAAAATGCTTCGCCTTTACCATTATTGTCTGTTGGAGCATCTGTAATGATCGAAACACCTGATTGGAGGTGAATGCATGTTGTTCTTAGTTTGCCGAGATACTCAATGGTGGATACATTCATTCCTTGTGGTTTTTAAGATTTCTTATTAACTTTGGGCATCGAACCAAAATTAAGATAAAAGATGCGCCAAACGCTTCTACTCTTAGGTGTTTTTTTTCTTTTTAAAATTCTTCCTGCTCAGGTTGAAACGGAAACCATCAATGTGAATTCAAACATATATGATGAGACAAAACTTTTGTATAGGAACGAAGGTAACGCTGGGTTAATTGCTACTTCACATGGATTAGGCATAAATTATAGAAGAGGTTTTCATGTTACCAATGCTCGTAAGCGTGTTTTTGAAATTGAAGGCGTCTCTTACCGTCATCCAAAGGAAGTGAAAATTACAAATGAATATTTTGACCATCCCAAGGGTTATTATTATGGTAAATTAAATTCGCTCTTTATACTTCGACCTGGAGTTGGTTACCAGACTGTCTTTTACTCTAAGCCCGAGCACAATGGAATTGAAATTCGTTGGATAGCTTTCGTTGGTGTTTCACTTGGCTTTGCTAAGCCAATTTACTTGGAGGTTTTGGAGTTAACTCCCATTAGTGGTGAAAGGATTATAACTACAGTAAAGTATGACCCAGCAATTCATTTTATTGACAACATTTATGGTCGAGCTGCATTTAAGAAAGGTATTACTGAGACTAAAATTTACCCAGGTGGATATTTGAAACTAGGATTAAATTTTGAATACGGTTCTTTGGATACGGAAATAAAATCAATAGAAACAGGATTAACAATTGATGCTTATCCCAAAACAATTCCAATAATGGCAAATGAGCTTAATTCCCCTATTTTATTTTCATTGTATCTTAATTTTAATTTTGGTAGAAAGTGGTATTAATCCCTTTGCATTATAATGGATATTGAAAAAATAGATGCCCCGGTAATTTCTGAACGAGTGAAAAAACCAGATTGGCTGCGCGTAAAATTGCCTATGGGTGAAAATTACTTGCATGTTCGTAGTCTCGTTGATAAATATAAACTTCATACTATATGTGAAAGTGGAAATTGTCCCAACATGGGAGAGTGTTGGGGCGCTGGTACTGCTACGTTTATGATTCTTGGAAATGTATGCACTCGTTCCTGTGGTTTTTGTGCCGTAGCTACAGGTCGACCATTAAGTGTCGATTACAATGAGCCCATTCACGTTGCTGAATCAATTAAATTAATGGGCGTAAAACATTGCGTTATAACTTCGGTTGATAGAGATGAATTGAAAGATGGTGGATCTATAATCTGGAAGGAAACCATTGAAGCCATTCGAAGAATTAGTCCGGGCACAACGATAGAAACTTTAATTCCAGATTTTCAGGGCATAGCTGAAAATATTCAGAGAATAATTGATGCAAGGCCAGAAATTGTGTCGCATAACTTGGAAACTGTAAGGCGGTTAACAAAAAAAGTACGCATTCAAGCAAAATACGATCGCAGTTTAGCTGTTTTAAAATTATTGAAAGATGGTGGTTGCAAAACTAAATCGGGAGTCATACTCGGTTTGGGAGAGCGAGAGGAAGAGGTTGTTGAAACCATTTGTGATTTAGTCAATGTAGGTGTTGAGATTTTGACTTTGGGACAATATTTACAACCAACGAAAAAACACCTTCCAGTGAGTGAATTTATCCATCCCGATACTTTCGCCAAGTATAAAGAAATAGCACTTGCAAAGGGATTTCGATATGTGGAAAGTGGGCCATTAGTACGCTCTTCTTATCGTGCCGAAAAACACCTTTGAGTGTGCTATCAAGTTTTTGTGCAGAAAGAATTGTTTTTTATGCCTTTTGCTATTTTGCGAATCGTTTAAAAACCTTATTTTTGGATTCTAATAAAATTGCAGAGTACATAAAAATTATTTGATCAAACTAAATCAATCAAAATGAAAAACAAATTTACGCTTGCACTAACTTCAATTATTGTTGTTAGCCTTGTAGTATTCACAGCATTTATTGGTTTTAACCAATCAAAATCTATTTATAAACCTGCTGCAAAAGTTGAATTTAAAACTTTAGCTGAGGACGGTGAGTCGGAAGGTTTCCGCGGGGCATCGGAATGGTTATTTAACCGTTTGAAGAATCAGGTTTCTGGTGAGATAGATGAAACTGAAGCAATTCGAATGCAGGCGTTAGCGTTTCAGTCTATTGCTACATCAAATACACAAAGAAACGGTAACCCTTCTTCAGTTGCAGCAACACAATGGACAGAGCTAGGTCCTGATAATGTTGGTGGCCGCACTCGTGCAGTACTTTTTGATAATTTGGATCCAACTCATAAACACATGTGGGCTGGTGGTGTAACTGGAGGACTTTGGGAATCTAATGACGCAGCAGCAACTTGGCACCGTTGTGTAGGTTATTTTGCTCTGCCAGATGCAGTTTCGACTGTTGTAACCATTGCTCAAGCTCCGAATGGAGATTTATATGTTGGTACAGGTGAAGGAAGTTTTTATTTCCTCGCAGGTACAGGAGTAGCAGGCTTTACAGGAAATGGAATTTTCAAATCAACTGACGATGGCGTAACATGGACATCTTTAACTTCAACTCAACCAACAAGTCAAAATTCAGCTGCTAGTGCTTGGATTGGAGTGAATAAAATTCAAGTCGATCCTAACAATTCAAATCATATTTACGCTGGTACAAATAAAGGGCTTAAAATTTCTAATGATGCTGGCAATACTTGGGTAAGTGCAGTTGGACCATCAGTAAATGGTTCTTCAACAGATGTTCAAGTTTCTAATAATGGTCGTGTCATTGCTATCGTTTCAGATAAGCCATGGCTTTCTGTTGATAATGGTGCAACATTTACTAATGTAAGTCTAACAGGTTCTGGTTGGGCAAGCACAGCTTCTAGTCGTGTTACAATTTCAATTGCACCTTCCGACGAAAATTTTGTTTATGCATTTTTAGCTGCAACGACTGGAGCATTGCAAGGAGTTTATGTTTCTACTAATGGTGGTGTAAATTGGACTATGGTTTGTGGTGCAGGAAATGCACAGTTTGATCCATTCGGTGCTAATGGTCAAGGTGATTACGATAATATTGTTTCTGTAGATCCAACTAATAAATACCGTGCAATTTTTGGTGGCACTGCATTGTATGAGTGGAGAATGGTAACAGAAAATCCGGTTGCCGGACAATGGACTCAGATTGCTTCTGAATTCCCTGCAAGCCCATATAATCCTTTTTATGTTCACTCCGATAAACATTCCATCACATGGCATCCAAGTCAGGTTGGAATATTTTATGTTGGATGTGATGGAGGAATTTTTAGGTCAAACTTGCATCCTACTTATGGTTTAACATTCATTCCAATGAATTCTGGATATAACATTACACAATGTTATTCTGTAGCAATTGAAAATACGGTTGCTACAAAAAATCAAGCAATGGCTGGTTGTCAGGATAACGGAACGCACTTTATTGATGGTTCTGGTAATACCGCTATGTCATCGATGGCTACAGGGGGTGGTGACGGTGGTTGGTGTGATTTTTCATTTCTAAATCCATTAGCAACATTTCAAACAGTATATTATGGTTCATTGTCACGCTCCAATAATCGTGGTTCAGGTTCCTCTTCGTTTTATGATTTAAGAATTGACCCTGCTACGAATAGTCCAGTAGGCGAGGACCCATCTTTTGCAAGTTTCGTTACTCCAATTAGATTATGGGAAAGCACTACTGATATTTTGACAGGAGATTCTATTTCATTTACTAATTCAATGGCTGCTCAAAATAAAGATGTCACCAACGGAACTTCTGCAACTTATTCTGGAACGCTTACTGTACCAATGCCAATTGTTTCGCCTGCAGCAGTAGTAGTATTGAATACTTTGCTGTTTGTTGCAGGTGCTGATACTATTACTTGTAATTCAGGTGGAGTATTAGGAGGTGATGGTACTGGTAACGTTAATGGGACAACAGGCGCATACCAGCTTACATTTAATACTTTACCTGCTGCAAATATTGTTTTAAAAGCATTCTTTTATGTTCAATATGGAGCAGGAACAATATTTACTTTAAATAGTAATGTAGCAGGAAAATTTATTAATCACACTGTTAGTAGCATTGTTAATCCAGATGACGTTGTTAAAGTTCAGGATGTGATTCAATCTCATCTTGCAGTTGGATTTACAAGCAATAATGGAGTTTATATAACACGTCGACCGCTAGATTTTTCTACAACACCATTATGGATAAAAGTTGCAGGAACAAATTCGGCGCCGGATTTATTTTCAGGACAAACAAATTGTTTAGCTTGGTCACCAAACGGGGATCATTTATTTGTTGGAACTTCAAGTGGTTTAGTTTTTCGTATTAGCAATCTTGCATCTGTAACTGATTCAGCTAATGGAGATGTCGATTATGGCACTGCTCTAAATCCAACTTGTCAAGTTGTTTGCACACGTATAGGTAATTTTTCTGGTAGGGAAGTAACGTCATTGGATGTAAATCCAAATAATCCAGATCAAGTGATTGTTTGTCTTGGTAATTATTCCAATACACAATATGTTTATTTGTCAACCAATGCAACAACTGCAACTGGAATTACTGGAACTTTTGCTGACAAAACTGGAAATCTTGATAACATTGGAGGCGTTCCTTGCTTTACTGTAACGTTTGATAAGTATGTTGCGAATAGAGCTCTCGTTGGAACGGAGCATGGTATTTATGAAACAAGCAGCATTACAGCTGCATCTGTATCGTGGGCTCCTGCAATGACCGGACTTGATTATTGTCCTGTAGATATGATTCGTCAACAACGTTGGGAGCCATGGCAAGTTCCTAATGCTGGATGTTTTTACATTGGTACACATGGTCGAGGAATGTGGAGAGATGATTCATCATTCCAAGCGCCAACTTCTATTAATAATCCATCAAACCCATATTTCTCTAACGGAAATGGTTCAAATAGTGACTTAAGAGTGTTTCCGAACCCGGTTGTTGATAACTCTAATGTGACCTTTAATCTTGATAAAAAAGGCACTGCTACAGTAAAAATCTACGATCTTACAGGTAAAGTTGTTTTCGAAAATGACTATGAAAATCTAAGTGTAGGAACTAATACAATTGAATTTGAAACAAGTGAAATGTTAAAGGGAATTTACATCATCACTGTGCTACAAGCCAATAAACGTATAGGAAGTGGACGTTTCATCAAAATGAATTAGTAATAATTTTTTTTTAATTACATCCCGATTATTAAAATAATCGGGATGTTTTTTTTTATTGAATTTTTGTAAAAAGTATAAAATAAAACGCTCCTTTTGGTTTTTTGGGTTTGTCATCAAATTCGCTTGTAAAAGTCCATTTTTTGCCTTTTTACCGACAACTTATTAACCATAGCGAAAAACGAGTTTATGTATAACATTTTATATTATTTTTGGCTCACCAATTGGTATAAATAATAACAAACAAAAAAAATCATGGCAAAAAAAGCAACAAAAAAAGTAGCTAAAAAAGCTCCTAAAAAAGCAGCTAAAAAAGCAGCTAAAAAGAAAACAGCTCGTAAACCGAATGCTGCATTCATGAAAGCTCTAACTCTTAGTGCATCTCTTGCGGATGTAGTTGGTAGCACACCAATTCCACGTACAGAAATTGTAAAAAAGATTTGGGTTTACATTAAGAAGAACGGTCTTCAAGACAAAAAGAACCGTCGAATGATTAATGCAGATGCGAAGTTAAAAGTACTTTTCGCAGGGAAAGCACAAATTTCCATGTTTGAACTTGCAAAAGTTATTTCAAAGCATGTAAAATAGTTTCTAAACTATTTTTAGAGAAAGGGGCTTTACGCCCCTTTTTTTATGTATGGATTTTTTTGTAACCTGTTTTGTTTTATGATATAGGATAGTACAGGCAGAACTAATTAATTTTATAATGTTTTTCATTCCACTATCAAATAAAGTTTTGATAGTTGTAACTTTGAATAAAATACTTTTCTATGAAACCAATTAAAGTTGCCATCAATGGTTTCGGTCGTATTGGCCGCGTTTCTCTTCGGGTAATTTTTGAACGCAATGATATAGAAGTTGTCGCCATAAATGATTTGGCAGACGCACGTACACTTGCCCATTTGTTAAAGTACGATTCCGTTCATCGTCGTTTTCCGGGAGCGGTAATTGTAGATGGAAATTCAATTATTGTAAATGGTAAATCGATTCCAGTTACCGCTGAAAAAGATCCGTCAAAATTAAACTGGGGAAAATTTGAAACAGATATCGTTATCGAATCTACGGGTAGATTTTTGGATACTCCATCTGCTACGATGCATTTGAAGGCGGGAGCAAAAAAGGTTTTATTATCAGCTCCTCCGGAAGGGAATGACATTAAGTCGATTGTAATGGGTGTCAATGATTCCATTTTAACTAAGGATGATTTAATTATTTCCAACGCATCTTGTACAACAAATTGTGCTGCTCCAATGATTAAAGTGCTCGATGATAACTGGGGAATAGCAGACGGCTATATAACTACAATTCACTCTTATACCGGTGACCAACGTTTGCACGATTCGCCTCACAAGGATTTACGTCGTGCGCGTGCTGCCGCAGTATCAATGGTTCCAACTTCAACGGGTGCTGCTAAGGCAATAACCAAAATTTTTCCACATCTTGATGGTAAATTAGGCGGTTGTGGAATTCGTGTTCCAGTACCTAATGGATCTTTGACCGATATTACGTGTGTGCTGAATAAATTAGCTTCCGTGCAGGAAATCAACGCTGCGTTTAAAAAAGCTTCTGAAGGAGCTTTAAAGGGGGTTTTGGAGTACACCGAAGACCCGATTGTTTCCATTGATTGTGTTGGAAATTCGCATTCTTGTATTTACGATGCTGAATTTACTTCTGTAGTCGGCAACATGGTGAAGTTAATGGGCTGGTATGATAATGAAATGGGGTATTCAAGCCGACTTGTAGATTTGATTCAAAAAATGTGGAAATAAAATCCAATGTTATTTTTTGTTGAAAATCTGCAGCTCATTTTCTTTTAAAATAAAAAACGCTTTCTTTTCGATTCGTACAACCAATGCTTCAGGATCTATTCCATCGAATACTGTTTTTTCTAAAGTCGTTATATTGATTTCTGACAGTTCGGGTTTTCTATAATAAATAATGTGTTCGTCAAGCACTTGAAAGTTTTTCAATTCTTTTTCTGGTATAGTTTTCGAGTAGGTTCCGAAAATATCGAATATCATAATTCCTGTGGAAGGATTATTCAGAAATAAACGATTGTCTTTTTCAATGATAAAATTGGGTTGTAATGCTATTCCAAGAACTTGGGAAAGATTTCCTGTACGATTTTCTATTTGAAGGTTTCTGTTGAGCCGAACCAATTCGAAATTGGTCTGGTCGTAAATCCATAAGCCATTATCATGCGATGCTGCAGCGAGGGCTGTTAATGGAAATCCAATTGTTTCTAATGCCGTCGCTTCACCAACTTCGCTCAGCGTATTATCGAGTGTAATGATGCGGTTAAAATCTTTGTAAAATAAAATGATTCGCAACGCATTTGTAGCATCTGCAGAAGTAATTGCACCAAAATTTTTGTTGCTGAATGATTTTTGTAAAACACCTATAGAGTCAAATTTATTAATTGTAGCTCCATCAATGAGGTATGCATTTCCGAGGTTATCTGTAACTAATTTTTCAGCTTCTGTTTTAATGGTGGCATGGGGTGTTTGTGCCACAATTGGGAATGCGAAAGCAAACTGTGCAATAATTAGTAAACTATATTTTAATAATCTAAACATCTTGTAAAGATATGTAAGCAACGGTTGAATTACGCAGCACTACTGATTTATTCAATTTCTATTGTTATTATTTTAACGCCAAAATTTCATCGGCAAACTTTCTGTCATTCGAAAGCCTTCGTATTTTGTGTTGTCCTCCAAGTTTATCTTTTGATTTTAACCAATTGTAAAATGTTCCTTTTGAGAGACTGCTGATTATGGGCGCCTGCATCACTAAATTATTATATCGTTTAGCTTCGTAATCGGAATTGATTGTTTTTAAAGCATTGTCGAGAAGCTCCGTAAAATAATTTAAATCGTTCGGCGGAATCCTAAATTCAATCAGCCATTCATGCGCACCTGAACCGTTTTGGTTATTCATAAAAATTGGCGCAGCCGTATACTCTTCTATTTCTGCTCCAGTTTTTTCGCAAGCAATACGAAGTGCTTTATCTGCATTTCCAATCATGAGTTCTTCTCCAAAAGCATTTATAAAATGTTTTGTTCTTCCTGTGATTCGGAATCGGTAGGGGAGCAGATTTGTAAATTCTATAGTGTCTCCGACATTGTAGCGCCAAAGACCACCAGTTGTTGAAACAATTAAAGCGTAATTTTTCCCTATTACAACTTCATCGAGGTTTAAAGTTTTACAACGTGTAACATTTGAATCAGCTAAACCTTCTTCTGCAGGAAGAAATTCATAATATATTCCATAATCCAGCAACAATAATAATTCATCAGATTCGCGTTGGTCTTGCATACCAAAAAATCCTTCTGAGGCATTGTATAATTCTAATAAATTTATATCAAATCCAAGAACCTCATTTACTTGCCTTTTATATGGTAAATAATTTACACCACCGTGAAAATAGACTTCCAGGTTCGGCCAAATTTCTTTGATGGATTTTTTTCCTGTATCCTTTAAAATTTTTTGAAGTAAAATAAGCATCCACGATGGAACACCGGCTAAACTCACTACATTATCATTGATGGTTGACGTTGCTAGTTGTTTTAGTTTCTCTTCCCACTTACTAATTAACGCTATGGCTACGCTCGGTGAGCGAAAATAATCGGCAATCATGGGAAGATTCTGAATTATAATAGCAGATACATCTCCAGTAAAAGTTTTATTTGAATCAT